>OCOJ01056604.1_pt6 | contig 28739 bp, 31 predicted proteins | sample 1539251 | NCBI WGS metagenome assembly OCOJ01 (sample SAMN01911457, study PRJEB22624) | soil metagenome | biome: Soil | place: Malaysia | collected 2012-04-30 | depth RA_metagenome m
GTGGACGTGCGCAACGCCCAGATTACCCTGACGCAGGATAAGGCGGCCGTGGACACGGCCATCCAGTCCCGTATTCTCGCCGAGCAGACCCTGGATGCCGAGCAGAAGAAGTTTCTGCTCGGCGCCACCACCACTTACAACGTCGTCCTCACGGAGCGCGACCTGGCCACTGCCCGCAGCGTGGAGGTGCGCGCGCTGGCCAATCTGGCCGAAGCCAAGGTGAACTTTGACCGCGCTCTGGGCCGCACGCTGGGAGTGAACCGCATTGACGTGGCCGATGCCCGGCATGCTGGCTCCGGCCGCATTCCATTGATCCCCGGCACGCCGTCGTCTGAATCGTCGAAAAGCGCCCGCGCCGAATAGCGTTTGCGCTGGACTCCCAGGGTGGCGCTTCGTAGCGCCGGCTCGCGAATCGTCGGGAGCCTGCGCGACGAAAACAGGAGGGGACAGACAGGAATGTCTGTCCCACGAGCGGGCCCACGATCCCCGCGCCTTGCTGCTTGCCACAGGGTGCCGTAAAATTGGCTCACTGCGCGCTTGGCTGCGCAACAGGCTTGCGCCGAGGGGAGGCCGGGAACCGCCAATGAGCGACCGTTCGAAGTCCACCCTGACCGCTGAGTCCGCCCGGAAACGCAATCCTCCTGCATCCGAGCAGGCCTGGGAGGAAAAGACGCTCAAGCCCACGCTGGCCAAATCTCCGGAGCGGCTGGCAGAATTCACCACCATCTCCGGCCACCCTATCCAGCGGCTGTATACGTCCGCGGATCTCGATGGCTGGGATCCCGCCCGCGACCTGGGATTGCCCGGCGAGCCGCCTTACACCCGCGGCATCCACGCCACGATGCACCGTGGCCGCCTGTGGACCATGCGCCAGTTCGCCGGCTTTGGCAGCGCGGAAGACACCAACAAGCGCTTCCGTTATTTGCTCACCCAGGGGCAGACCGGCCTCTCGACCGCGTTCGATCTGCCCACGCTGATGGGTTACGACAGCGACCACGCGCTCTCCGAAGGCGAAGTGGGCAAGTGCGGCGTGGCCATCAGCTCGCTGGCGGATATGGAAGTGCTCTTCGACCAGATTCCCCTCTCCCAGGTCACCACCTCCATGACCATCAATTCCCCGGCCGCGGTCCTCTGGGCCATGTACCTGGCCGTGGCGGAGAAGCAGGGCGCGGACTGGAAGAAAATCTCCGGCACCATCCAGAACGACATCCTGAAGGAATACATCGCACAGAAGGAGTACATCTACCCGCCGGAGCCCTCGATGCGGCTGGTGATCGACACTTTCGAATTCGGGATGCAGCACACGCCGAAGTTCAACACGATTTCGATCAGCGGATATCACATCCGCGAGGCGGGCTCGACGGCCATCCAGGAACTGGCCTTTACCTTGCGCGACGGCATCGAGTACGTGGATTGGGGAGTGCGCCGCGGCCTGCCGGTGGACGAGTTCGTGCCCCAGCTATCTTTCTTCTTCAATTCGCACAGCGATTTTTTTGAAGAAATCGCCAAGTTCCGCGCGGCGCGGCGCATCTGGGTGAAGACCATGCAGGAGCGGTTCGGGGCGAAGAGTCCGCGCAGTTGGGCGCTGCGCTTCCACACGCAGACGGCGGGCTGCTCGCTTACGGCGCAGCAGCCGTATAACAACGTGGTACGCACGGCGCTGCAGGCGCTGGCCGCGGTGCTGGGGGGAACGCAATCGCTGCACACCAACTCGCTCGACGAAGCCTGGGCGCTGCCCACGGAATTCGCGGCCACGCTGGCGCTGCGCACGCAGCAGATCATCGCCCACGAAAGCGGCGTCGCCAACACGGTGGATGCGCTGGGCGGCTCGTATTTTGTGGAGGCGCTGACCAACGAGGCGGAAGAAGGCGCGTGGGATTACATCCGCAAGATCGATGCCATGGGCGGCATGGTGCACGCCATCGAGAATTCCTATCCGCAGCGCGAAATTGCCGAGGCTTCCTACCGCTACCAGATGGCCGTGGACCGCAAGGAAAAGATCGTGGTGGGCGTAAACGACTTCGTGGCGGAAGAAAAGCCGCTGGAAGTGCTGCAGATTGACGAAAGCGTAGCGGCGCACCAGGCCGCGCGGCTGAACAAACTGCGCGCGGAGCGCTCGCCGGAAGAGGTGAACCGCCGGCTCGCCGCGCTGCGCAAAGCCGCGGAGGGCACGGCCAACCTCATGCCCTTCATCTACGACGCGGTGAAGGCTTACGCCACCCTGGGCGAAATCTGCGACGCCATGCGCGCCGTCTTCGGCACCTACGAAGAAACCGCCATCACGTGACGCTTGCCTTTCTCTGCGATACTCTGCGTTCTGTGCGCCTCGGCGCAGTCCTTTTTTTCTTAGGTCGTAACCGCCAATGAATGATCGGGAGCTAACGCACAACATTATCGGCGGTGCCATTGGAGTGCATCGCGCGCTCGGCCCCGGTCTGCTCGAAGCGGTCTATGAAGAGTGTCTGGCCCGCGAACTCCATCTCATGGGCATTCCATTCGGGCGCCAAAAGGCCGTACCCCTTGTCTACAAGGACGTTAAGCTTGATTGCGGGTATCGGCTCGATCTTCTGGTGGACGGCAGGGTGGTGGTGGAAATCAAGGCGATCGAAGCGCTAGCACCGATTCACGAACATGTGGTGCTGACTTACCTGAGGCTTTCGGGTTGCAGGCTCGGGCTGCTGATAAACTTTCACACGGCGGTGCTTCGAGACGGGATTCGGCGATTTGTGTGGCATTATGAAGCGCCGGGAAAGGATAGCGCAGAGGCGCAGAGTGCGCAGAGGAACGCAGAGGAATGACTGAGAAGAAGATACGGGTGCTGATTGCGAAGCCCGGCCTCGACGGGCACGACCGCGGTGCGAAAGTGATCGCGCGCGCGCTGCGGGATGCCGGCATGGAGGTAATCTACACCGGCCTGCGCCAGACGCCGGAGATGATCGCCGCCGCCGCCGCCCAGGAGGACGTGGACGTCATCGGCCTCTCCATCCTCTCCGGAGCGCACAACACGCTTTGCCCGCGCCTGCTCGAGCTGCTGCACGAGAAGCAGATGGACGACGTTCCCGTGGTGATCGGCGGCATCATTCCCGAGTCGGATATTCCCGGCCTGAAACATGCGGGCATCGCCGCGGTCTTTCTTCCCGGCACGTCCACGCAGGACATCGTGGACTTTATTCACCAGCGTGTCGGCGGCCGCTAGTCCCGGCAGGCGGCCTTCTGCTCTGTTCCTTCCGTTTCTCCGCGCGCTCCGTGTTAAAGTCCTTTCCGCTCCCGAACGCCGGCTGTCAGCGACGACTCGTTCCGCGAGGTGACCGCAGTGTCCAGCTCCGTCCTCGAAACCAGCGTCAAGCCCGAAGGCCCCGATTTTGAGCGCAACACCCGCCGCATGGTGGACCTGCTCACCGAGATCAAGAACGAAGAAGAGCACATCCGCCAGGGCGGGGGAGCCGCGGCCACCGAGTCGCAGCACAAGAAGAAGCGGCTCACCGCGCGCGAGCGCCTCGCGCACCTCATCGACAAGGACATGCCCTTTTTCGAGCTGGGCATCTACGCCGCTTACGAAATGTACGAAGAGTGGGGCGGCGCGCCGGCCGCGGGCACGATCACCGGACTGGCGCGTGTCGCGGGACGCCGGGTGATGATCATCGCCAACGATGCCACGGTCAAAGCCGGCGCCTTCTTCCCCATGACCGCGAAGAAAGTGATTCGCGCGCAGAACATCGCTATTGAGAACCGCATCCCCACGCTGTATCTGGTGGACTCCGCCGGCGTCTTCCTGCCGCTTCAGGAGGACGTGTTTCCCGATACCGATGATTTCGGCCGCGTCTTCCGCAACAACGCGGTGATGAGCGCCCTGGGCATTCCGCAAATCACCGCGATCATGGGCATGTGCGTGGCCGGCGGCGCCTACTTGCCCGTCATGTGCGACCACATCCTGATGACCGAAGGCAGCGGACTGTTTCTGGCCGGTCCGGCGCTGGTGCAAGCCGCCATTGGCCAGAAAGTGTCCGCAGAAGACCTGGGCGGCGCCAAAATGCACGCGCAAATCAGCGGCACCGTGGACTTCCGCGAGCCGGACGATGAGTCCTGCCTGCGCCGCATGCGCGCCCTGGTGGAAAAAATGGGCCACCGTCCGGGCGGGCCCTTTGACCGCGCCACCCCTGAGCCGCCGCTCTATGCTCCCGAGCAGATTTACGGAATTTTCTCCGCGGAACCCTCGAAAACTTATGACATGCGCGAAATCCTGGCGCGCATCCTGGACGGCAGCCGCTTTGAAGAATACCGCGCGGAGCATGGCCAGACAGTGCTGTGCGGCTACGGACGCATCGGCGGCTTCGCCGTGGGCATGGTGGCCAATCAGAAAAAGCATATCCAGACGCGCGCGCCCGGCTCGGGCGAGCCGCGCATGGAGTTCGGCAGTGTGATTTACACCGAGTCCGCGGAAAAGGCCGCGCGCTTCATTTTGGACTGTAACCAGAACCTCGTCCCGCTGGTGTTCCTTCATGATGTGAACGGCTTCATGGTGGGAAAAGAAGCGGAGTGGAGCGGCATCATCCGTGCCGGAGCCAAGATGGTGAACGCCGTGGCCAACAGCGTGGTGCCCAAGATTGCGGTCATTTGCGGCGGCAGCTTTGGAGCCGGGCACTACGCCATGTGCGGCAAGGCCTATGATCCGCGGTTTATCTTTGCCTGGCCCACGGCGCGTTACGCGGTGATGAGCGGCGAATCCGCAGCCGGCACGCTGGTGGAAATCAAAGTGAAGCAGCTCGAACGTGAAGGAAAGAAAATCAGCGACAAGGAGAAGAAGGCGCTGTATGAATCCATCCGCGCCACCTACGAACACCAGACCGACCCGCGCTACGCCGCCGCCCGCCTCTGGGTGGACGCCATCATCGATCCCGCGCAAACCCGCGAAGCCCTGATCTGCGCCCTCGAAGCCGCCGCCTTAAACCCGGAGGTCGCTCCGTTCCGCACCGGCGTCCTACAGACATGAATGGGGCTGCCAACAGTTCCCCAGTCGGTCTGTTTTTCTCTTTTCTATTTTTCTCTGTTCTGTGTTTCTGTTTTGCTGCTTGTCCGCACTTTGCGTCTTGGCGCCTTTGCGAGAAACTCTTCTCTTCATGACCGAAAACGACATCGCGGCCCAGGTGGTAGACGCGGCGTTTAAGATTCACACCACACTGGGCCCTGGCCTCCTCGAATCCGTCTACGAAGCCATACTGGCGGAAGAATTGGCCCGCCGCGGCCTGCAGGTCAGCCGCCAGCAGGGCAGCCCCCTGGACTATGGGAATGATCATCTTGAAGCCGGGTTTCACGCAGATCTGGTGGCCGAGGGCAACGTCATCGTTGAAATCAAGGCCGTCGAGGCGATTGCTGCTGTACACCGAAAACAGTTGCTGAGCTACCTGAAGCTGGCGGATAAACGTCTCGGCCTGCTCATGAACTTCGACGTCGAACGGATCAAAGACGGGATCATGCGCGTGGTGAACGGGCTGGAACCGCAGAAGAGTTTCTCGCAAAGGCGCTAAGACGCAACGTTCGCAAAGGAGAGATGTGGAGACTGCGAAAATCATCGAATGCCCGCGGGATGCGTGGCAGGGGCTGGCGCATCAGATCCCCACAGAGGCCAAAGCGGAATACCTGCGGGCCCTAGTGGAGGCCGGGTTCCGGCACATTGATGCCGTCAGCTTCGTCTCCCCCAGGCACGTGCCGCAGATGGCCGATAGCGAAGAGGTGCTGCGCGCCCTGAACGGCGCGCTCAGCCAGATGTCCGGCCGCCCGGAAATCATCGGCATCGTGGTGAACGAAAAAGGAATGGAGCGCGCGCTCGCCGCACCGGGCGTGGCCACGCTCGGCTATCCCTATTCCATCTCCGCGTACTTCCGCCGTGCCAATGCCAACATGTCCCGCGAGGAGTCCCGCCTGCTGGTGGAACGGTTGCACCAGGGCACCACCCAGGCGGGGCGAAATCTGGTGGTGTACATCTCCATGGCCTTCGGCAATCCCTACGACGAGCCCTGGGGAGCGGAAATCGTCGCCGATACGCTCACCTGGCTGGCGGGCGTGGGCGTGCGCTGTGTTTCGCTGGCGGATACGGTGGGAACGGCTTCGCCTGAGGCCGTCGGCGAACTGTATTCCGCCGTGCGCGGCGCGGCCCCGGACCTGGAGTTGGGCGTGCACTTGCACAGCCGCCGCGAAGGAGCCGCGGAGAAAGTCCTTGCTGCTTGGGAAGCCGGCTGCCGCCGCTTTGACAGCGCCCTGGGCGGACTCGGTGGTTGCCCTTTTGCCGGCGACGAATTGGTGGGAAACATTCCCACCGAAATCGTGGTGGAGACGCTGGAAGGGCGCGGTATTCAAACCGGCCTGCAATTGTCCCGCCTGGGTCCCGTGCTCGAACTCACCGAGCGCATCCGCCTGATGTACGCCCACAACGGCGCGGAGAAAGTGAATTAAACCGTGGACAACGCAACGCTGACGCTCGGATACGAGGGCCCGGTGGCCCTGATCACCCTGAACCGCCCCGAAAAACGCAACGCCATCTCTCCGCAGATGATTGACGACTTGCTGGCGGCGCTGGACGCGATCGAAGCGAGTCCCGCGCGCGTTGCGATTCTGACCGGCGCGGGAAAAGCGTTCTGCGCGGGCATGGACCTCGAGGTCTTGCGCACCATCTCTTCGCAGACGCCGGAGCAGAATCTGCAGGATTCGCGGCGCATGGCTCAGCTCTTCCGCCGCCTGTGGAGTTTCCCCCAACCGCTCATCGCCGCTGTGAATGGCCCCGCCCTGGCCGGGGGCTGCGCCGTGGCCACGCTGGCGGATTTCACCGTAGCCGTTCCCGAAGCTACCTTCGGTTACACCGAGGTGCGCATCGGCTTCGTGCCCGCGATTGTCTCCGTATTTCTCCGCCGGCGCGTGGGCGATGCTGTTGCCCGGGACCTGATGCTCACGGCGCGCATTTTCCCTGCGGAGGAAGCCCGCCGCCTCGGCCTGGTAAACGAGGTGATTGCTCCCGCCTCACTCCTGCCGCGTGCCAGAGAGCTTGCCGCCACGCTGCTGGCTCATAGCCCTTCCGGTCTTCTAGCCACGAAAAAGCTCATGGTGGAATGTCAGGAACCCGCCATAGACCGCGAGCTGAGCCTGGCGATCCAGGCCAACGCGGCGGTGCGCTCCACTGCCGACTTCCGCGAAGGCGTGGCTTCGTTTCTGGAGAAGCGCCCGCCGAAGTGGAAGAGCTAGCACGGCTAGTTTTAATTGGGACAGACAAGAATGTCTCTCCCACGGCTAGCCACTGCCGCGCGCTTCCAGTACACTTTTCTGCCGATGGCGCATCACTCCGAAACGACTCTCCGCGTGCGCTACGCGGAGACGGACCAGATGGGCGTGGCCTATCACGGCAACTATTTCGCCTGGTTCGAGGTCGGGCGCGTGGAATTCCTGCGCGACCTGGGCCTGGACTACGCCACGCTCGAGCGCGAGCACGGCTGTTACATCGTGGTGGCCGATGCCCATTGCCGCTACAAGGCCCCCGCGCGCTACGACGAACTGCTGCGCATCCGCACGCGGCTGGAGAGCCTGCGCGGCCCGCTGCTCAAATTCGCTTACGAAGTGCTGCGCGATGCCGATGGCACGCTTCTGGCCGAAGGCGATACCACGCACCTGGTGGCGGACCGTGCCATGAAGGCGCGCGCTCTCCCGGCGGCTTACGCGCAGGCGATGGAGCTGGCGCGCGGCGCACCGGGCTGAGCAGCGAGAAGGCAGGAACCGCAGGAAGAGTTTCTCCCAAGGGCTCGGAGCGGCAAGGTGCGCAAAGAAGGCCAGCCAGAGCCGCGGAGCGAGGAATCATGCATACCGATAGGGAAGCAGGCGGCACATCCAGAATCGAGGAATTCCGCGAGCGCGTGCGGAAGGATTGGGATGATCCCCAGACCGTCGCGGCCTGGCGCAAATGGAGCCGCACGCGCTCGGAAACTTTTGCGGCGGTCACGCGCGCGCTGGTGGAAGCCGTCAGTCCCTCTCCGGGCCACGCGGTCCTGGACATCGCCAGCGGCGCTGGCCAGCCGGCGCTGCAACTGGCGGCCGCGGTGGCTCCCAGCGGGTCCGTGACGGCCACGGACCAGAGCGCCGGAATGCTGGAAGTGCTCCAGGAAAACGCGCAGCAGGCGGGACTCTCTAACCTGCGCTACCGCCGCGCGCACGCGGAATCACTGCCCTTTCCGGACCGCACCTTTGACCGCCTGACCTGCCGTTTTGGGGCCATGTTCTTCGCCGATGCCCACGGCGCAATGAAAGAATGCCTGCGCGTGCTGCTGCCGCGCGGCCGCGCCGCGTTCCTGGTGTGGGGCGCGGCGCAACAGCCCTTTTTCGCCATGACCGCGGGCGTGCTGCGGCGGTTCGTTTCCATGCCGGAACCGGAAGAAGGCGCGCCGCACGTGTTCCGCTATGCGGCTCCCGGCTCGCTCGCGGAGGTATTGCGCGCCGCGGGCTTCGCTTCCGTCCGCGAAGAGAACCTGCGCATCGAATGCGAACGCCAGGGGACCCCCGAAGAGTTCTGGGAAGAGTTCCGGGAAGTGGCCGCGCCCTTCCGCCCGCACATCCAGGCGCTGGCCCCCGCGCGCCGTGCGGAGCTGGATGCCGAAGTTTACGCGGCCATGCGCCAGTATGCCTCCGGCGGCTCGCTCAAGTTTCATGTGGAAGTGAACCTGGCAAGCGGCACGCGGCCCTGACGATGTCCAGTCTCCTGCTTACCGGAAACGACCTCACTTTCCAGGACGTGGCTGCGGTTGTCTTTGAGGGGCGGACCGTGGAGCTTGTCCCAGCGGCGCGCCTGGGGGTGGAGGCCTCACGCGCCGTGGTCGAGCGGCTGCTGGCCTCCGGAGCCACCGCCTACGGAATTAACACCGGTTTCGGCGAACTGGCCACCGTGCGCATCCCTCTGGACCAGGTTCGCCAGCTCCAAGTGAATCTGGTCCGCAGCCACGCTTGCGGCGTCGGCGCTCCGCTCACCGAAGTGGAAACGCGCGCCATGATACTGCTGCGCGCCAACGCCCTGGCCAAGGGCCTCAGCGGGGTGCGTCCGGCGGTCATTGACACTCTCTGCTCGATGCTGGCGCGGCGCGTACATCCGGTGATTCCTTCGCAAGGCTCCGTGGGCGCTTCCGGCGATCTGGCACCGCTGGCGCATCTTGCCCTGGTAGCCATCGGCGAGGGAGAAGCGATGTATCAGGGGGAGCGCCTGGCTGGCGGCGAGGCCCTGCGGCGCGCCGGCATCGCTCCGCTGGCGCTCGAGGCCAAGGAGGGTCTGGCCCTGCTCAACGGCACGCAGGCCATGCTGGCGCTCTCCTCGCTCGCGCTGCTCGAAGCCTTGCTACTGGCGGAGGCGGCGGACGCATCCGCGGGGCTGTCGCTCGATGCGCTGCGCGGCAGTCCCGCACCCTTCGACGCGCGCATCCAGCAGGCGCGCCCCTTCCGCGGCCAGGCCCTGGTGGCGGAGCGCCTGCGCCGGCTGAATGAAGGCAGCGAAATCCGCGAATCCCACCGCTCCGCGCAACGTGACCCGCGGGTGCAGGACGCCTACAGCCTGCGCTGCGTCCCGCAGGTGCACGGTGCCGCGCGCGACGTGCTCGGGCATGCCGCGGCCACGCTGGCCATTGAATTGAACAGCGCTACGGATAATCCGCTGGTGTTCCCCGCGAGCGCATCCGGTGAAGAAGCGGTGCTGAGCGGCGGAAACTTCCATGGCCAGCCGGTGGCCCTGGCCGCGGACCAGATGGCTCTGGCGCTGGCCACGCTCGCCGGCATCTCCGAGCGGCGCATTGAGCACATGACCAACCCGCACTCCAGCCTGTTGCCCGCTTTTCTGGTGGCCAATCCGGGGCTGAATTCCGGATTCATGATGCTGCAGGTGGCCGCTGCGGCCCTGGCCAGCGAGACGAAGGCATTGGCGGTGCCGCATTCCGTGGATTCGATTCCCACTTCCGCGAATCAGGAGGACTACGTTTCCATGGGCATGGGCGCCGCCCGCCGACTCAAGCCCATGCTCGAAAATCTGCGAAACATTCTCGCCATCGAGCTGCTTTGCGCCTGCCAGGGAATCGATTTTCTCGCCCCGCTGCGTACCAGCCCTCCCGCCCAGCGCATCCATGCCGCCGTCCGCCGCGTCTCGCCTAAAGTGGAGCAGGACCGGTCGCTCGCCGCAGACATCACGGCGGTGGCCGACCTGATTGCCGCGGGAGAAATCACCGCCGCCCTGCCCTGACCCCGCTTTTCTCCGTGCTGTTCCGTGGCTGCGTGTTTCCGTGGTGGGTTTTTGCCGGCTTTTTATCCCAGTGTGCGCATGAAGAAGGCTGCAAACCGCCCGCCCACGATCCACCGGAACGGCACCAACCCCAGGGAATAATGCCCGCAGGGCAGCAGCAGGCGTTCCACCTCGATGCGCTCCTTCTTGAGTTCCTCAAACATTTCTTCGGAGTATTCCGGCCAGAACGTCGGATCGTATTTCCCGCTCACCATCAGCGCCTGCTGGCTGGACCCGCGCATGCGGTGCAGGTATGGAAACGGGCTGATCGGCGCCCAGTACTTGATCAGCTCGTCGCGGGAGACCTTGGCTTGCAGCGGCTCCCAGACGTGCATGGTGGTCATGCCCGTGCTCACCACCGCGCCGAAGTAGGTGGAGACGTGAAGGAACACCCCGGCGCGCACCGCCGCGTCATGCGCCATGGTGATGAAGCCTACAGAAGACCCGATGCTCGTCCCCAGCAAACCCAGCGGTCCGTATCCGCGCTGCTCGAACCAGCGCAGGCAGGCGCGCGCGTCCGCAACGGCCTGCCGGTTGGCCTGCAAGGTCAGCCCGATGTTGGGGCTCACCAGGTTGTAGGCCCGGTCGTGCCCCTCGACGCAGCGGCTGTCGTGATAGGGCATGGTCAAGCGCAGGGCGCTGATGCCCAGCATATTCAGCCATTCACAGATGCCCACGTGCTCGTGCGGCTTGGCGTTCCACTGCGCCATTACCAGAACGGCCGGTCCGGCCGCGCCCGCCGGAAACCAGCGTGCGTGCACGCGGTTGTTCTCCGCCCACGGAGATGCAACCGTGCTCGTAAACGTCAGTTCGTCTCCTTCTAGCCGGTAATCGGGCGCCGCGTGTCCGGGAAACCATGCATCGCTCCGGGCAATGGTGCGCTCGGAAAATTCCCGCAGCCACATGCGCGGGTCAGGTTCATCCGCGCGGCCACCGACGTGCTCCAGCCCCCAGGCAAACGGGTGCACCGCTCGCTGGTCTTTCGACCAGTGCGCGTGTTCATAGCGGCGGATTCTCTGTTCGAGCCAGCGCATAAAACAAAAGAAGCCAGTTTAAGGATTCCGCCGGAGACTGTCCAACCTCCATCGGTTAAACATCTGGCAGGAGGCCCGAACGGTCTCAGGCAGGATTAAGCGGTTCCCAGAGAGCCCCCGCCCACCCGGAGTGCCAGGTGAGAGGAGACCGGGTCGCCTCACTTGTGCGGATTGTAGATGGCGATCCCCGCTTTGCGCTCCGCGTTCTTCAGGCCGGAATCCAGACTTGCCAGCGGCGCCCTGTAGCGCAGCGCCAATTCGAGATACGCGGCATCGTAGGCAGCCAGCCTGTAGCCTTTCGCCAGAGGAGGAACCGCGTGGATGAAATTGGACACCGAGAGGGAATCCACAATTACCGAGAGGCTTTCCAATAGAGCCACAAGCTGCTGCGTCTCCGGATGCTGCAGGCGTTTACGGCGCTCCGCCATCAGGAAGCCGTTGGCGACTTCCGCGGTCCCAATCGCCGGCACCAGAATCGTCGAGCCCTCCAAGCCCTAAGGGGACTCGGTCGGCATAATCGCTCGCCTTATCGGGGAGGCACCAAGCCAAGGCAACGGAAGCATCCACCACCACGGCGCTCAATATCTTCTTCCCTCGGCCACGAGCGCGCGCACCTTCAGCTTTTTCCCCCGCGCCCTGCGCAGCACGCGTTTGCGAATCTCCCGCATGCCCTCCACCACCTGTGCATGGGAGAGTTTCCTTTGCGTGGGATGTACGGGAATAAGCATGGCCGTGGGAATGCCGTGCCGGGTGATCGTGATGCTCTCCCCGCGGCTCACGCGCTCGAGCAGCTCGGAAAGATGCGTCTTGGCGTCAAAGGCTCCTACACTCGCCATCGCGGTCTCCGTGATACAACTAGTTTAGACTAGCATACATAGATCGCCGCCAGGAGCGGAGAGGGGGGCCGTTTTCACGGTGATCAAGCCCTCCAGCGTCCGCGGCGGTCGAGTCCGCATTAGCCCGGCCGCAAGTATGGTAGGCTTCGTATCCCCAAGGGACGTGGAAACCATGGCGGAGAACAAAACCAAGCCCACCAAACAGAGCGTGGCGGCATTCATTGCGGCTCTGCCGGAACCGGCCAGGCGCGCCGATGCCAAGGCACTCGTCAAGCTGATGCACAGCGCAACCGGCGAAAAGCCGAAGCTGTGGGGACCGTCCATCGTCGGCTTCGGGAGTTATCACTACAAGTACGAGAGCGGCCGCGAGGGCGATATGCCGCTGGTGGCGTTTTCCCCGCGCAAGCCCGCCACGGTGCTGTACAACCTGGGCGGGTTCAACGGCTCGGAAGCGCTGCGCGCCAGGCTTGGCAAGCACACCTCCGGCAAAGGCTGCCTCTACATCAAGGCGCTCGCTGAAGTAGACCAAAAAGTTCTGAAGACCTTGATCGAGAAATCCGTCCGCGCGGCGCGAGCCCGGCATGCAGGATAAATAGCGTCCCGGGTCGACGGCAACTCGGGAATCACCCCGAGAAGCAGGCCCTGCTGGTGGCGGTTGAGTGACGCTCGTTTTTTGGGATATGTCTCCGAATCAAGGGCTGCGGTCAAGAACGAATCATCGTTAAGAGCATTTTGAACTTGGTGAGCGCTTTCACCGCGTGCGGCTGATTTGCCGGCATCAGGACGGCCTCGCCTGCCTTTGTGACCAAAGGTTTTCCCGACACTACCAGTTCTGCGGAGCCCTCCAAGAGATGCGCCAGTGCGTCAAAAGGAGCCGTATGCTCACTCAATTCCTGCCCCTCATCGAAAGCGAATAGCGTGACCGTTCCCGTTGCCCGGTGGAGGATGGTGCGGCTCACGACGGCTCCCTCCTGGTAATCCACGAGTTCCTGCAAAAGGCTCACTTCGGCAATGGGGATTTCACGCTTGCTTTGCGCCTGTGGTGAGCTCATCTTCAGATTCCTCCGCGGCCGTGCTCGACCCGTTTCTTATCAGTGTTATCCCGACCAAATCAGGATTCAGGTGGATCGCAATTTGAGTTCACCACCGGTGCTCCGGGTATTTTCTTCCAGACGAGCCCAAACTGTTTGCAGTTCCTGAATGATATCCCGGTCCACCAGTCCGAAATAAGCAAGCGGCGGGCATTCATCCGCTACCTGGACCGGGCATCCCTCGTGCAGCATCTTCTGCGACAGCAGAACTTGTTTAAGCGTCACATCGTAGCGGCCACCGCATGCATTGCAGGGAATCTCAATCGCAAGTTTTTCGAGAATATCCATTTAGGTTTCCCCGATTTCAGCAGGCTCCGCGCAAATCTTCTCTTGCGGCGTTTGCGCGACAGTTTCTACAATTGCGGAATTACTCGCTACCCGCGATCAACTGACTGCTTCTTCCCTTTATCGGTCAGAGTGTAGAAATCGCCGCCGCACGCCTCCAACATTCCTTCGCGGATCAATTCATCGATGGCATCGAGCACGTGCTGCCGCTCGGTGGATTTATTGCCCCCGGCCTCGAATAGGACATGCAGGTCCAGGCGATCTCTCCCCATGGCGCCGAACAGATGAAGGACCCGTGAGGAAAGCCGCTTCATCGTGGACCTCTTGCGATAGCTCCAAGCACGAGCGCATTCCCTCTGTTCCGCAATCCGAAATACCCTCCCTGAGAGGAGGTGGCCTGGCAAACGGGTACGCGCATCCCCTGCTTCCGGCTATCCCCGTTTGTGGCGGACCCGCTTGCGCTGGGGCGACTTGGATTGAGCAACCTTCGTTTCGGGCAACCACGACAACGTCAGCAGGAACGTGCTTTCTTCGGCCGCTTCGACGTCATGCGGCACGCATTCATCCAAGGCCAGCAAGTGACCGGCAGGCAGCTCCACGACTTGTTCCGGCAGGTGAAACCGTACATGACCGCTGAGCGTGTGCACGGAGATTCTTGCCGGCGCGGTATGCTCGTGCATTTGGGTATGCGCCTTCATGGCGACCAGAACGATGCGCAAGTCGCGGTGTTTTACGAGGGTCTTTGAACTTCGTCCAGCGGGTTGGTTCCAGGATTCGTCTTTGTGAAGCCGGTCGACTTCGCTGTTCAGATCAAACTGGAGCAGGGGTTTGTCTAGAGTGCCTTCGATAAACTTGTGCCCCGCATGGGGTTGCTCTGGAATCTTGGTTTGGGGAGTAGCCATAAATCGTCCTCCGTTACCGGTCCGGTATCAATCCGTTTGCATTGAATCTTGCAGAATGTTCATGGCAGGGTCGCTGGCCTGAGCCACGCGCTCTCACTGTCTTCCGCCCGCAGAACATGAAATGAAGCCGGGCAGGCCCAGGCACGGGATCGAACCGCTTGCATTCTATCGTAATACGATAGGTCATTCAATCCGCCCCCCGGGCCCTCGCGGACGGCAGTTTCTCCGATAGAATCCCAGGCAGTGCCAATCAATACCATCCTCTGTCCAAGTAAAGGAATGACCGTATGAGAATCGCTCCGTGTGGTCTGGGGTTGATGCTTGCCCTTCTGTGTGCTGGCGCGGCGCAGACGCAAAGCGTCCGCTGGACCGAGCAACAGGCCAACGACTGGTACGCGCAGCAACCCTGGCTCGTGGGCAGCAATTACGTTCCACGCTCGGCCATCAACCAGCTGGAGATGTGGCAGGAAGCCACATTCGATCCCGCGATGATCGACCAGGAACTCACCTGGGCCGAATCGCTGGGCATGAACACCATGCGCGTCTTCCTGCACGACCTGCTCTGGCAGCAGGATGCCGCCGGATTCACCAGGCGCATTGACCAGTTCCTGTCCATCGCCGCGCGGCATCACATCCGGCCAATCTTCGTGCTGTTCGATTCCTGCTGGGACCCCGCGCCGCATCTCGGACCGCAGCATTTGCCCATTCCCGGAATCCACAATTCCGGCTGGGTGCAAAGTCCCGGGGCCGCAGCGCTCGGCGACGAAAGCCAGGCGCCGCGCCTGCGAGCCTACGTGCAGGGAGTGGTGGGCGCTCTTGCCAGGGACGACCGCATCCTGGCCTGGGACATCTGGAACGAGCCCGGGGCGGACAACGTGGGCAGTTACGAAAAGCAGGAGCTGAAAAACAAGACGTCGCGAGTGGAAGCGCTGCTTCCCCAGGCATTCGCCTGGGCGCGCGCCGCAAACCCCATCCAGCCGCTCACCAGCGGCATCTACGACGTGGACCTGCCCGCCGAGGAATCAAAGCTCGACGCGCTGCAGCAAATCCAGTTGGGAGAATCCGACGTCATCACCTTCCACAACTACACCTGGCCGGAGAAGTTCCGCGCGGAGATCGCCTGGCTCCGCCGGTTCCGCCGCCCGGTGATCTGCACGGAATACATGGCGCGCTCGGTGGGCAGCACGTTCGATACGATTCTGCCCATCGCGAAGGAAGAGCACGTCGGCGCCATCAACTGGGGGTTTGTGGCCGGCAAGACGCAAACGTACCTGCCCTGGGAGTCCTGGCGGCATCCTTACATCCAGGATCAGCCTGCGGTATGGTTCCACGAAGTGCTGCGGCCGGACGGAACCCCCTACCGTCAGGCGGAAGCGGATTTAATCCGCCGCCTCACGCGAAAGAGCCCGTAAGCCGAAGGCGGGACCCCTCAGTTCCAGTGGTGCGAGTGCCACCAGATTTTCTGGATGTCGAATTTCACGCCGCGGCAAAGATAAATGAGCGGGCCGTTCTCCTCGCCCATCCCGAAGCGCTCGTAATGCTGGAACTCCTGGAAGGACGTGCAGTTGTCCTGCACATCCTCGCGGCTCCACTGAATCACGATCAGGTTCTTGTACACCTGCGGCGGCGGCCCCCAATACCAGTGGTTCTGGTGGCGCGACCAGGCGCGGGGCAATCCATACTGCGGGCCAAAGAGGTTGATGGCGCCCGCTTCTCCGTAATTTCCGGCCCAGATACCGGTCTCGCTGCGTTCCCCGGGAGGCAGCGAATTGTAGATACCGGCCACTTCACGCACCATCTCCGGCCAGCCGAACTGGTCCGCGATGGGCTGCATCAGCAGCGACTCGTGGTGCACCTCCTGCTTCGCGGGCTTGAAGCCAATGGCAGTTTGATACGCGAGCAGGCGCTCCGGAGGCAGCATCCAGGTGGACATGGGGATCAAGGGAATGGTGCCAAGAAGGATGAGCGCGACTACCGCGGCGCGCGTCCATCCGGGGTGGTCCTCCAGCCACTGCTGGATGGCTACGGCCCCGGCCGCAAACAGCATCGGGTAAATCGGGAAGACGTAATAGTTCTTTGCGTGGGCGGCCACCATCAACGCGAAAAATACGGCGAAGATCAGTCCCAGGACGCGGAATTTCTTCTGGCGCAGCAGCCAGAGCCAGCCCGGCAGCCATACCAGCAGCAATACCGGGTTCATGTCCAGAACCTGCTCTTTGACGAAAGCGGGCGGGCCGAGCACCACGTTCTTCCCTTCCCGCCGGACGTTTTCCAGGTCCTCGAGAGTGGGGAAATGGTGCTGGATTTGCCAGACAAGGTTGGGAAGGAAAAGCGCGAAGGCGATGGCTCCGGCAATCCAGAGCCAGGGTTTGGCCAGTTCGCGGCGATTCTCGGTCAGCACCACGGAAATCAGAACTGCAAACCCGAAGAAGAGGGTGGAATGTTTGTTCTCCAGGCCCAGGCCGACCAGCACGCCAAACCAGATCCACAGCCGCGACCGCCCGGTACGGGCGATGCGCGCAATCACCAGCACACACGCCGTCCAGATCACCGATTCGAAGATATTCATGGAAAGCAGGCTGCTCATTACCAGCACCGCGGGGCACACCAGGATGGAGAGTCCCGCGAGCGCCTGGGCGTAACGGCTTCCGCCCAGTTCCCGGGCGACCAGCATGGTCAGGACGATGAGCGCTGTCCCCGCCAGCGCGGGAATGATGCGCACCGCGGCCAGCGAGCCGCCCATGCACAGCGCGGCCTTTGCATAGATGGCCACCAGCGGGGCGCAATCCACGTAGCCCCAATCCAGGTGGCGCGCCAGGTCCAGGTAGTAGAGCTCATCCCGGAAATATCCGTAATGGCGGAGGCTGGTAAAGAGATGCAGCACCAGTTTTGCAGCGCAAAGTATCAGGAGCGCACTGGTTGCCAGCGGTGGCAGGCCGGATGCCGTTGGTCGCAGGGTGTTGGAATTCTCTGCGGCAGTGTTCGCGGGCATTCGAGATCCTGGCGCCTGCAACTCTATAACACATCCAGGGACCAGGGAGGCCTGCTCGCCGCACGCCCGCGCAAAGGGCTAAATGCGCCGGGACGGGCGCTGGTGGGCTCTCCACCGTCCACTTTGACTTTTACCTTCGACCCCGCGCCCAGCAGGGTCACAGCCGCCTCATGAAGCGGATACCGGCTTGGTCAGCTTATCGGCGTGTCGCTGGCGGTGGCCACGGTCGAGAGGTTAAAGCGGATTACCCCGGATTGGTCGGTGAAAAAGTATCGCGTACCGGTCTGCCCGGGCGTGAGCGGATTGGCCTGCACGCCATAGGCCGGGACGAAGTTGCTTACCGCCGCGGAAGCCATGTACACGAAGGCATAGCCACTCTTCACGCCGGAGGCCAGCACGTTGTCGATCAGGTCCGCTGAAGTCGAGCTGGCCGTACCGCTCGTCCCCAGGTTGCTCAGCGCCGCCGGGAACCCGACACCGTACGTCGAGGAATAGGTGACGCACGCCGCGGTGATCGTGCGCAGCGAGCCCACGGCGGAGGCCTCGTTCGCCGCCATGCGCGAGCGCAGCAGGTTGGGAATGGAAATCGCCGAAATGATCAGGATGATGGCCACCACGATTAAGAGCTCGATCAGAGAGAATCCTGTGCTGCGTTTGCGCACCGCTGCTCCTTTGATTCCTCTGCGGCTGGAATCGTCCCCAGTGGCAGGACATGTTAGGGGACAGCACCAGCCGGGTCAATGAACTTCCGGTACCGGCAGTTTGCCCCGTGGCGCAGCCAGATTTGCTCCGCCAGATGCAGGAAAAGACGATGCGCACAGCAACGCCCCTCTAAACATATGAACTACATGGACGTAACGATCTCAACGGGATTCTTCCGGGCAAACGGTCCCAGTACTTAAGTTCCCCTGGTAACAGGATCTGAGGGGCGCAGCAAGTTTCGAAGCCAGCAGGCCCGCGCGGTTCCGGCCCGCCAGCACAACGACCCGGGCAATGCCGTGCCCCGCAACGCCCTTTGCGCTTGTTGACTCACATCCTTCAGTTTTGAACTTTGAACTTTCGACCCCGCGCCTACCTGTGTCACAGTCGCCTCATGACCGCGCTTCTCGTGGCCTTCGCCTTCGCGCTGGGCCTCGTCGTGGGCAGTTTTCTAAACGTCTGCATCCTGCGCATTCCCGCGGGCGAATCCATCGTGCGCCCCGCTTCGCATTGTCCCAAGTGCGGCAAGGCCATCGCTCCGTACGACAACGTGCCGGTGCTGAGCTGGCTCTGGCTTCGGGGGCGCTGCCGCAATTGCCGCGCGTCCATTTCTCCGCTCTATCCGGCCGTGGAATTGCTTACCGGGATCCTCTTTGCCGCCTGCGAGCTGGCATTTGGCTTCCAGCTCGCGGCGCTCAAATGGGCCATGTTCTGCGCCCTGCTGATAGTTCTGGCCATCACCGACCTGCGCGAGCGCATGCTGCCGGACAAAGTGAACCTCAGCGGAGCGCTCATCGGGCTGGCCTGCAGCTTTGCGCTGCCCGTTGGCGATGGCTCCTCGCTGTGGGTGGCGTCGCGGCTGTTTGCCTTTCCGCCTCCGGCTCCGTTCCTTTCGCTGGGCGATGCCCTGCTCGGCGCCGCCGCGGGCGCGGGAATCCTTTGGGTTTTCGCGGAAGGTTACTTCCGCCTGCGCGGGCGCGAGGGCATGGGCCTGGGGGACGTTAAAATGATGGCCATGGCCGGAACGTTTCTGGGGCCCAAGGCTGCGGTGCTCACCATCATGGCCGGAGCGCTCCTGGGCAGCGTGCTCGGCGCAGCGTTCATGCTGTTTCGCCGCACCGGCAGCGAATATGAGCTGCCCTTCGGCACCTTTCTCGCCGCCGCCGGCCTGCTGGTGGTGTTCTATGGGCCGCCGGTGCTTTCCTGGTATTTCGGCAGGCTGCAATGAGGCACTCTGGCAGTACAGGCTTTCACCCTGTCCAGAAACGCTGAGATGAACATGGCCAGCCATCTGCTATCGCAACTCCGCGCACCCGTGGGCGCCGCCCCTCCCTTTTGGCTGAAGGCGGGGTTCTTCTTCGGCTTGGCGCTGTTTTTCGGGTTGCTGCTGCTTTTGTGGGTCTTTCTGCGCTCGATGCGCGGCCGAGGGCATTCCGCGGAGCCCCGCGAAGAGGCGCCCGCCCGGCCCGCCTCAGCGGGCGATTCCGCCTTCGCCGCCGCCTCCGTCCAGGCGGTCATCCGCCGTCTGCGCGAGCAGGAACGCGAACTGGACCGCCTGCACCGCGAGCTGAAAGCCCGCGCCTCGGAGACCGAACGCCTCACCGAAGCGGTCACCCGCCAGATGCCCACCGGACTGTTGCTGGTCAATGCCAACGGGCTGATCAACATCTCGAACCCCGCGGCGGAAGCGACGCTGGGTCTGGGCGCGCTTCAATACCGCCGCTACTCGGAAGTGCTGGGGGCGGATTCCGTGCTCACGCGGCTGCTGGAAAGCTGCCTGCGCGACGGCACCACCTACCAGCGCGAGGAAGTGGAGCACCACACTGCTTCCGGCGAAGTGCGCCACCTGGGCCTGACCATTTCTCCCATCACCCGCGAGGCGAACAAAGTGGCCGGCGCGCTCTGCCTGCTCAGCGACCTTTCTGAGCTCACGGCCCTGCAGCGCACCCTGCGCCTTAAAGAGAGCCTGGCCGCGCTCGGAGAAATGTCCGCGGGCATCGCCCACGAATTCAAGAACGCGCTTGCCACCATCTCCGCGCACGCCCAGCTCATTCAGCAGGAAGACCCGCCCGGTGAGGTGGCCGAGTACGCGGCCAAAATTTTGCAGGAGGCGCGCACGCTCACGCACGTGGTCACGGAATTCCTCCGCTTTGCCCGGCCGCTGGAAGCCGCCAGCGGCACAGCGGCGCTTGGGCCCCTGGTCGAGCGCGTGATTGCGGAAGCCCGCGAGAGCCATCCCCGGGTGGAGTTCCGCGGGGAGGGCGAATTTCCCACTATCCCGGGGGACGAAAGCCTGCTGCGCCAGGCGCTGCTGAACCTGCTGCGCAACGCTGCGGAAGCCGTTTCTCAATTCCGCCGCGAAGGCGCGCGCGCCGGCCGCGTGGTGCTGCGCGGCGAGCGCGTGGAGAATTCCGGCCGCCCCGAGTTACGCCTGGTAGTGGCGGATGACGGCCCGGGCATCCCGCCCGGGGACCTGGAAAAGCTGTTCCTGCCCTTCTACACCACCAAGCCGGACGGCACCGGCCTGGGCCTCGCCGTGGTGCAGAAAATCGCCGTGCAGCACGGCGGCAGCGCGGAGGCGCGCAACCTCTCAGAAGGCGGCGCCGCCTTTATGCTTACGCTACCGGCGGAAGCGCCTGCGGCCCAGTCAGTTGCCTCCCCCGCTCCGGGCATCTAAACTATTATCGGGTGTTGCGCCCGGCGAACAGGGCGGAGGCGATGCATATGCGTAAGGATCCGATGGGACTGCTTCTGGCAGCGGCGGTATGCGCTGCGCTGCTGGCCGTTCCGGCTGCGGCGCAAGATACGCAAGCGCCTGCTCCTTCTTCCTCGCAGCAGGAGATGTCCGTAGCCGAGGCGGCGCGCCTGGCCCGCCAGCAGAAGAAGACGGAGCCGCCGGCCAAGCAGGTGTGGACCAACGAGAACATCCCGCAAGTCCCGCGGGAGGAAGCCGTGGCGGAAAAAGGCGCGGAAGCCGGCGCGGAGGGCGAGGCGGCGCCCGGCGGTGAGGCTGCCAAAGGCGCAAAGCCGCTCAGCGCTGAAGACGAAGCCAAAAAGCTTGCGCAGCTCGAAGCCCAGTGGCGCCAGAAGTTCATCGACGCTCAAAAGAAACTGGATGACGATCAGAAAGACCTCGAACTGATGGAGCGCGAATTGGGATTGAAGCGTCAGCAGTATTTCAGTGATCCCAACCAAGCCATGCGCGACCAGTACCAGCGCGACTCCGGGGTCGGCGGAGAGGTCAACAACCTGGTCGTAAAGATTGACCAGCAGAAGCAAAAAATCGAGGCGGATCGCCAGGCGATTGACGACCTGCAAGATGGATTGCGCAAGGCCGGCCTGCCCGCGGGCTGGTCCCGCAATCCCTGAGCGCTCGAAACGGGAACTGGCCAGGGCACGGCTGGAAGCGCAGAGGTTGGCGCCTGCGGGCCTCGGGAGCGCGTAGCATACAGTTTCAATTTCGCCGCGCGAACCTTTTTCTTCCCTCCGTCCCTCCTTTCCACCCGCTTATACTGTGTGACGGCCCCGCCGGAACGCTCTGTGGCGGCGTCCGCGTGCCCGAATGGAACCGCTCCTCCTGGTGGAAGATAAAGCAGAGCTGCGCGCCGCGCTGCGCAAGGCGCTGGAGCGCGCCCGCTGGAGCGTTGAGGATGCTCCCGACGCCCCCGCGGCCATCGAAAAAATCCGCGCGGTGCGCTACCTGATGGTGCTCACGGACCTGAAACTCCCTGGCGGCTCCGGCCTGGATGTGCTCCGCGCGGTGAAGGACGCCGACCCGGAGATCCCCGTAATCCTCATGACCGCCTACGGCTCGGTGGAAGAGGCGGTGACGGCCATGAAAGAGGGCGCGTTTGATTTCATCCAGAAGCCCGTAGACCTGGATTACCTGAAACTGCTGGTGGAGCGCGCCGCCCGGCAGCAGGACCTGCTCCGCGAAAACCTGGTCCTGCGCGAGGAATATGCCGCCCGCTACGGCTTCCCGCGCATCGTGGGAGAGCATCCCTCGATCCAGGCCGCCGGACAGCAGGTGCAGCGCGTGGCGCCCACCGATTCCACCGTGCTCCTCTTGGGCGAAAGCGGGACGGGAAAAGAACTGTTCGCCCGGGCCATCCACCATCTCTCGCGCCGCGCCGGGCAGCCTTTTGTGGCGCTCAATTGCGCGGCCATTCCCGAAGGCCTGGTGGAAAACGAACTGTTCGGGCACGAAAAAGGCGCCTATACGGGCGCCGGCGCGCGCAAAATCGGCAAGATGGAAATGGCCCACCGCGGCACGCTCTTCCTGGACGAGATCGGCGAACTGCCGCTGATGACCCAGGCCAAGCTGCTGCGCGTGCTCGAAGAGAAGCGCTTCGAGCGCATCGGCGGCATTCAGGCCGTCGAGGTGGACGCGAGAATCCTTTGCGCCACCAACAGGAATTTGGAAAACGCGGTGGCCGCCAAAGCCTTCCGCGAGGACCTGTACTTCCGCATCGCCGCGGTCCCGCTCACCATTCCCCCGCTGCGCGAGCGCGGCAACGACGTGCTGCTGCTGGCCGCGCATTTCCTGGAGCGTTTCTCGCGCGAGCTCTCCAAGCCCGGCCTTCGCCTCGGCGAGGACGCGCGGGAAAGCCTGCTCGCTTATCCCTGGCCGGGCAATATCCGTGAACTTCAGAACACCATCGAGCGCGCGGTGATCCTCGCCGATGGCGCGGCCATCGCGGCCCGGGAACTCCGCCTGCCCGCTCCACGTCCCGCGGCGGAAACTCTGCCCGAAGGCATGCTGCCCGCCGAATTTTCCTGGGAGGGAACGCTGGAAGAGGTCGCCGGCCGCGCCGCCGCCCACGTCGAACGCGCCAAGATTGAAGCGGTGCTGCGCGCATGCAAGTGGAACAAGACGCGCGCCGCGGAACAACTGGGCGTTTCTTACAAAACCCTGCTCAACAAGATCCGCGACCTGGGGATCGCGGATTAGAGGTTTTCACACAAATAGCGAGGGAATCGGGCGGGGCCAACCAATTCGCTACGGCTGTGGGGGCACGGCGTGCCGTGCCCCTACACCCCCGGCTTCCGGCCGGTGTGCAATGCCACCGTGCCTCCCGTCCACAGCTCGAAGCGAGCTTCCACAAAGCCTGCACGGCTCATCATCTCGCGCAGCATTTCCGGCGGGGGGAATTTGGAAACGGACGCGGGAAGATAGGAATAGGCCCCCGTACTTCCGGAGATGGCCCGGCCCACGAGCGGCAGAATGCGCCGGAAATAGAACCGATAGAGGGCGCCGAACGCCGGGCCTTCCGGCTCCGCGAATTCCAGAATTCCCACCTCTCCACCGGGCCGCAGCAGCCGCAACATTTCACGCAGCCCCGCTTCGTAGTTCGCCAGGTTGCGGAAGCCGAAGGCCACCGTAATCAAATCGCACGCGGCATCAGGGAGTGGCAAGCGTAAGGCGTCCGCGCCAAAATAACCGATCCCGCCCGCGTTCGCGGATGCTTCTCCGCGGTGCGCGCGGCGCTTTGCCGCGGCGCGCTCCAGCATGGGGTGCGCGAAGTCGCTTGCTAAAATGGTTGCGCCCGGACGGCCCGAGTGCGCGGCCTGCCGCGCGAGCGCCAGCGCCAGGTCTCCCGTTCCGCAGCACAGGTCGAGCACGCGCGCCTGCGGAAGCCGCAGGATGTGATCAAAAGCCCGCGCCGTGCGCCGCCGCCATGCCCGGTCCAGGTTGCAGGAGAGCAGATGGTTCAGCAGGTCATAGCGTCCGGCAATGTCGCTGAACATCCGGCGGACGTGCTGCGAGGCTTCCTGCTCCGATTGCGTGCCTTCGGGGCGCGAACCAGAGAGCGGCGTGCGGGCCTGAGCGGTCATGCGCGAGGCGGCCACGGCCGGCCGAGACCGGTGAGCACTGCTGCCAGCGCGCGCTCCGGAACGTTTTCCGCGGCGCGCACTCCGCCGATTTCGTGGGGCAGGATGAAGCGCAGCCGGCCGCCGCGGGCTTTCTTATCGCTGCGCATGGCGGCCATCCAGCGCGCGGGAGAGAAGCGCGCGAGCGGCGGANAGGCTTCCGACGCGCGCCACCAGGGCCTCGGTGCGCCGCGCATCGTTTTCGTTGAGCCAGCCAATCGCGGCGGCCAGGCGCGCCGCGGCCACCAAGCCCCAGCCGACTGCTTCTCCGTGCAGGTAGCGGCGATACCGGGTGAGCGTTTCGAGCGCGTGGCCGAAGGTATGGCCCAGATTGAGCGCCTCGCGCGGGCCGGCGTCGCGCTCGTCCCGGGTGACGATCTGCGCCTTCAATCCGATGCAGCGGGGAATCACCCAATCCAAAGCAGGGTGCTCCTGCGCGGCGAGCGCGCCCATGCGGTTTTCCAGGAATTCGAAGAGGTGGCGATCTCCGAGCACCGCGTATTTGATGACTTCGTAGATGCCGGAGCGGAACTGGCGTGGCGGCAGCGTGCGCAGCAGAGCGGGGTCGGCGATGACCAGGGCCGGCTGATAAAATGCGCCCACCAGGTTCTTCCCTTCCGGCAGATTGACGCCGGTTTTTCCTCCTATGGCGGAATCCACTTGTGCGACCAAAGTGGTCGGCACGTGCACCAGGCGAATGCCGCGGAGATAGGTGGCCGCGGCGAATCCGGCCACGTCGCCCACAGTGCCGCCGCCAACGGCGAGCAGGAGGCCGCGCCGGTCCACATGCAGCCGCGCCAGCGCGCGGCACAGGCGCTCGAAGGATGCCAGGGTCTTTGCCGTCTCGCCGTCAGGAAGAAGCGAGAGCGAAGCCGGCGCGGCCGCACGTATCCCGGCCAAGGCGCGGGAAACGGCGCGCCCGCAGTGCCTCCAGACCCGCGCAGAGGACACGCTGGTGATGCCGGTGGCCGGTCCCACGCTCGATAGAAGCTGCGCGGCGCGGCGCAGCGCGCCATGGCCGTACTCCACGGCGTAGGCGCAGGAGGGTGTTTCCACGGGGATCGAGGACATGGCGAGGCAAAACTGTATCACGCTCCAGTGGCGCAGCCACTCCTGACTGCGCGCAGCGGATGCAGCGCGGGGCGTCCCGATCCCGAAACTTCGGGACCGATCCCGATCCCGATGTTTCGGGATTCGGGATTCAGGATCGGGAGCGCCCCGCGGTGTTTCTTTGGCGCAGTGCAATCGAAGCCTGCCCGGAACGAACCGCAGGGCTTCGCGGCGCGGTCTGGGGATGCGCCGGATGCCGGGTGGGCCGCGGAGGCCGGCCGCTCGGCGGCCTCACTCGCCCTGCGCGACAGTCTCGGCGCGGGAGACCGCCGGTAGGAAGACTCACGCCGTCACGGCGGAGACTCTCCCCCGCATGCTACCATTCGTCTCCCGGAATTCCGGACCGAGGAGTGATGAGCCCTTCCGAAACAGTGCAGGCGGATTTCGTGGTGGTGGGCTCCGGCGTCGCCGGACTACGCATCGCCATCGAGCTGGGCCTGGCCGGGGCGAAGGTGCTGGTGCTGGCCAAGTCTAGCCTCACCGATTCGGCTACCGAGTGGGCCCAGGGCGGCATAGCGGCGGCGCTTTCCGATGAAGACGAGGTCAGCCTGCACGAAGAAGATACGCTGCGCGCGGGGGATGGCCTGTGCGACGCGGAGGCGGTGCACACGCTGGTTGAAGAAGGACCGAAATTCATCCTGGAACTGATGGAATGGGGCACCGAGTTTGACCGCACGGGCTCGAAGCTGGCCTTTACCCGCGAGGCCGCGCACAGCCGCTCCCGGGTAATGCACGCCCACGGAGATTCCACCGGCAAGGAGATTGCCCGCGCACTGCTGGCCAAGGCGGGGACCATCCACGGAATTCTCTTCCGCTCGCAGGCCGCGACCACGGAGCTGGTGTGCGAGGGCGGCCGCGTTACCGGGCTGCGCTTTCTCGATGAGGCCAGCGGAAAACTTCATACCGTGAAGGGCCGTGCGGTGGCGCTGGCGACCGGGGGCCTCGGGCAGGTGTACGCGGAGACCACCAATCCGGCCGTGGCCACCGGAGATGGCATGGCCATCGCCTTCGAGGCCGGCGCGGTGCTGCGGGACATGGAATTCGTCCAGTTTCATCCCACCGCACTGGCCATCAAAGGCGCGCCGCGCTTTCTACTTTCGGAGGCGCTGCGGGGCGAGGGCGCAGTCCTGCGCAATGCGGACCTGGAGCGCTTCATGAAGAAGCATCATGAAGCCGGAGAACTGGCGCCGCGAGACGTGGTCTCCCGGGCCATCGTTGCGGAGATGCAGCGCACGCGATCCGATTTCGTGTACCTGGACCTGACGCACCTCAAGGCGGATTACGTGCGCAACCGCTTCCCGCGCATCTTCACCACCTGCCAGAGCTACGGCGTGGACATTACCAGCGACCTGGTGCCGGTGCGCCCGGCCGCGCATTACTCCATGGGCGGAGTCAAGACGGATCAGCACGGCCGTGCGACGCTCCCCGGCCTGTACGTGGCGGGAGAGACCGCTTCCACCGGAGTGCATGGCGCGAACCGACTGGCCAGCAATTCCCTGCTCGAGGGACTGGTGTTCGGCGCGCGCGCGGGCAAAGCGATGCTGGCCGATTGCGGCTTCGAGAAGAAGCGCACTGCCTGGCCGGAGTCCGCCCGCGCCGCGTCCAAACCCGCCGCGAACAATTCCGCCGCTCTCCAGGCGGAGGCGGAAATGAATTCGCCGCAGGCGCAGAAGCTGCGCGCGCTCATCTGGAAATACGCGGGAGTCATCCGCGACGGAAAGGAACTGCGCGAGGCCCAGGAACTGCTCGCGGGGATGGAGCCGCCGCGGCCGGAGCAGGTCACACGCGGCGCGCTGGAACTGCGCCACGTTTGGCTGCTCGGAGGGCTGATCGTGCGCTGCGCCCTGGCGCGCGAGGAAAGCCGCGGCGGCCATTACCGCACCGATTTCCCCTTCCGCGACGACGAGAAGTTCCAGAAGCACTCGCTCGTCTCCCGCGAGTCCAAGGTGTCGTTCGCGTAGAACGGGCTGCGGTTTGTAGCGCCGGCTCCCGAATAGCCGGGAGGCGGCCTACCAGGCCTCCGCGGATGGCGATTCGCATCCGTTGGCGTCTGGCGCCGCGGATGGCTTTACCCTCTATGGCCCCTTTGTTACGCTGAAACTGATGGGCCCCTCGCCTCGAATGCGGAGTAAATCGGAATACCTGACGAGCAGCGACAACCGCTGGCTGAAGCGTTTCCGCGCGGCTTTGCAGGGCCGCTTCGAGCAGCGCGATGGGGAGCAGCCAATGCTCGGATTGGAAGGTCCACACCTAGTGGAAGAAGCGCTGCGCGCGGAATTGCGGATCGAAGCGCTGCTGGTCGCGGACGCGGGGGAACGTCACCTGACGCGGCTGCGGAAACTTCTGCCCTCTGGCCTGCGCATTTTGCGCACTACAGAGCGCCTGTTTGCAGACGCGGCCGGCACGGAATCTCCCCAGGGAATCGCGGCCCTGGTGGTGCCACGCGAATGGGCGCTGTACGATCTGCTCGGCGGAAACCCGCTGGTGGTGGTGATTGCCGGCGTGCAGGATCCGGGAAACGTGGGAACCATGGTGCGCGCGGCGGAAGCTTTTGGGGCCAGCGGAGTGATCGCCTGCCGCGGGACGGCGCACCCGCTCGCGCCGAAGTCGCTGCGCGCATCGGCCGGATCGGCGCTGCGGATTCCGCTGCTCGCGGCAATGCCCGCAGGGCGTGTGCTCGCAGACTTGCGCGCCCGCGGCTTGCGCCAGTGCGCCGCTTCCCTTTCCGGCCAGTGCGCCCCGGAGCAGGCTGGACTGGAAGGTCCGACCGCGCTGTGGATCGGCAGTGAGGGCGCGGGCTTGCCGCCGGAAATCGAGACCGCGGCGGATGCGCGGGTCCGGATCCCCATCGCCGCGGCGGTCGAATCGCTCAACGCGGCCATGGCGGGCTCCGTGCTGCTCTATGAGGCCTGGCGCCAGCGGCACGCGGCCGTGCCATCCCGCCCGCCTTCCGCGGCCGGTGAGGCGGGGCAATGAGCCTGTTTCGCCAATTCGAGAAGGAACCGGAAACGGCGGAAACTCGCGCCCCGGCGCACCCCGCGGCTTCCGCTCCGCTGGCGGAGCGCATGCGCCCGCGCGCTCTGGATGATTTTGTGGGCCAGGAGCACCTGCTCGGCCCCGGCGCCCCGCTGCGCGTGCAAATCGAGAGCGACCGCGTGCAATCCATGATTCTGTGGGGCCCTCCAGGGTGCGGCAAGACCACGCTGGCGCGGCTGATTGCCGGACTCACGCGCGCCACATTCATTCCTTTCAGCGCCGTACTTTCCGGCATCAAAGAGATTCGGGAGGTGATGACGGAGGCGGAGCGTGCGCACCGCTCCGGCCTGCGCACCATCGTGTTTATTGACGAAGTGCACCGCTTCAACAAGGCCCAGCAGGACGCCTTCCTGCCCTTCGTGGAGCAGGGCAGCATCACTCTCGTCGGCGCCACCACGGAGAATCCGTCCTTCGAAGTGATCGCCCCGCTGCTCTCGCGCGCCCGCGTCTATCGCCTTGAAGCGCTCACGGACCCGCAGATAGTGCTGCTGCTGCGCCGCGCCCTCTCCGATGCGGAGCACGGTCTGGGCCGCGTGCCCGTGGACATTCCGGACGACGTGCTCGAGCGCATCGCCCTCTTCGCCAGCGGAGA
>OCOJ01053010.1_pt3 | contig 28734 bp, 29 predicted proteins | sample 1539251 | NCBI WGS metagenome assembly OCOJ01 (sample SAMN01911457, study PRJEB22624) | soil metagenome | biome: Soil | place: Malaysia | collected 2012-04-30 | depth RA_metagenome m
ACTCATTCCGTTCCAATTCCCGGGGATCCACTCGGTGAGCGTAGCGAATCCCCCGGCGGGTTAGTCGCGCGTCCGCACGGCGGGGCCCCCGCCTCGATTCCGGCTCCCGCGGGGCGACCACGGACGCACGGCTGTCGGAACGAGAGGGACGACTCCACGCCCATGCCACCCCACGGTCTTGATCTTCCGACCCGGCCCGGGCCACGTCGCGGCTCCCGAAGGAGCTTCATCGAGGTACGCTAAGAACCGTTCCGACTCCCTTCCGAGGTCGATACGATGACGAAGGTCGGCTGGAACGCACTTGCTGAATGGCGCGACTTCCGGATGGGCGAGGTCGGCGACCTGTGGCATCGAGCCCTGATCGACCCTTCCCTTCTCGCGATGGTCGGGCCGGTGCGCGGGCTCACGGTCCTCGACGTCGGATGCGGCAACGGCTACCTGACCCGACGGTTCAAGCGGCGGGGCGCGACCCGGGCCGTCGGGGTCGACGCGTCGATCGGATCGATCCGCCTCGCACGAAAGCGGGAGGCGGCTCATCCCTCGGGGGCCGAGTTCGTCCGCGGAGATGCGGCCCGGATGCCCCGATTCCCCGCGGGGGCGTTCGACCGGATCGTGGCGAACATGTCCCTGATGGACATCCGGGACGCCGCCGGGACGATCCGGGAGCTGGCCCGGCTCCTGGCCCCCGACGGCCGCCTCGTCTTCTCCCTCAGCCACCCCTGCTTCGACATCGACGAACGGTCCGCGTGGGTCGTGGAGCGGCATCCGTACCGGGAGACCGTTGCGCGCAAGGTGGAGGGATACCGGCACGAGCGACCGGTGCGAGTGCCGTGGAAGCTCTCCGAGACCGAGATGGCCTACACCACCTCGTACCATCGCACGCTCGCGACGTACTCCCGCTATCTTCACGACGCGGGACTCGCTATCCTCCGAATGGCCGAACCCGCGCCCAAGCCCGAGATCGTTCGGAAGAGCCCCCAGGGCCCGTACATCGCCGCGATCCCCCTTCACCTCGTGGTCGAGGCAGCGCACTTCGACCGCGCCGTTCACGCTTCCCCGCCCCTCGCATCGAGAGGGCCTTCCGGCCAGCGAGGCCCCGCGAGCTCGAGGAAGGGTGTCGGTCCTACCGTCGGTTCCGTGGGCCGGACCCGAGAGCGGCGCGGAGCGCCGCATCGAAGGCGTCGGGCCGGGAGAGGTTCAGTAGGTGGTCCGCGCCGGCGATGAGCTCCACGCGGGCGCCGGGGATGCCTCGAGCCAGGTAGTTCGCGAGGTGCGGCATCGCGGGATTGTCCCGGTCCCCGACCAGGATCCGGGTCGGGACGCGGACCTCGTTCAGGCGACTGGCCGCGGGCGGACCATCGCGCGTCGCAAGCTGACCGGACCGTTCCCCGAAGATCTCGGCGGCATTGTCCCGGACCATCGTTTCGAAGAGACGGAGCGCGCTTCCTTCGAGCGCGGAGGCCCACAACTGCCGAAGATACTCGGTCGCTTCGTCCAGGCGTCCGGAGGACCAGGCGTTCGCGGCGGCTTTCGAAAGAGTCTCGTCCCGCTCGAAGGTTGCCTTTCCGCCGGGGACGTGGTCGTAGTCCATCCCCGAGTATCCCGGGGCGATGAGCAGCAACGACCCCACCGTGTCGGGAGATTCGAGCGCCAGGTCGAGCGCGATCGACCCACCCATGCTCGGGCCCACGATCAACGGTCGCTCCAGGCCCAAGCGATCGATCAGGGCCTTCAGGTCGCGGACGTAGGAGAACGGGGCCGTCGCGGCCGTCGACCCGCCGTATCCCCGCAGGTCGTACCGCGTGACATGATGGTCTTTCGCGAGCGACGCAAACTCTCGGTTCCACATTCGTCGGTCCGCGATGCCCTCGTGCAGCAGCACGACAGACGAACCCTGGCCGGCCTCTTCGTAGGCGATCTTTCCGCCCGGCACTTCGAGGACACTCGAGGAGCGCTTCCCGGACATGCGCCGAGAATCGGCTCCTCGCTTCATAAAGCGCGAGCGGGGGGTGCTGAAACGCCTCCGAAGTCGCGCCCGCCCCGAACCGAGAACGGGTCCGCCCGGCAGTTTCGCGAGGGGTCGTCAGCCTCCCATCGTGTGGTCCATCTCGAGCAGCGCCACGAGGGTAGCGCGCGTATCGGCGACCTTCCGAGCTCCCACGCGGGCGCGCAGCTCGCGGTCGACCCGCTCGTTGGCGTGCCGTGCCGCCTTCCCGGCCGCGCGCCCTCGCGGGGTCAGTACGAGGTGCACCCGGCGGCGGTCCGTAGGGTCACGGGAGCGCTCGAGGTAGCCCCGAACGACCAGCGCGTCCACCGCTTGGCTGACCGCCTGCTTGGTGACCCCCATCCATCGAATGACCGCCTCCAGAGAAGCCCCGCTCCAGTGCATCGCGCTGATGATGAATCTCCCGCCGGCAGGGAGGTCATCGCAACCGATCCGTGACTGGGCCGCCTCGACCGCGTGCGAATAGGTATCGCGGGCAGCCTGCATCAGCGCGGACAGCGGGACATCGTCGTAGCTCTCGGGCGTCGCGGGGCTTCGGGTCATCAGTCAAGAGGCTAGACAGTCAAGTATATTGACTTATTGGCACGGGGAGCGGACTCGTTCGGGCTCGAACGCGGGTGGTCACCGGGAAGACGGGCCCGAGGGGATTCGAACCCCTGACCTTGCGGTTAAGAGCCGCCTGCTCTACCGAGCTGAGCTACGGGCCCATGAACGGGGCGGCCCGACGAGAGGACGGGAGATAAAGTCTCGCGACGGGACGCCGTCCCCGAGGCCCCGGTCCCGACCCCGACTTATGTAATCGCGCATCGTCATCCGTTATCGGTATGCGACTCAAGGCGGTCCGACTGGACGAGGTAGAGCTGCCGCTCATCGAACCGTTCGAGACGAGCTTCGGAATCGAGAACCGCCGTCGCTTCCTCCTGGTCCGAGTGGAATCCTGGGACGGCGTCGAGGGCTGGGGGGAGTGCGCGGCGGCCGTCGACCCGCTCTACTCCTCGGAGAGCGTCGCGACCGCCCGGTGGATCCTCGCCGAGCGGCTGATCCCGCTCGCCCTTCGGCTTCCGGCGGCTTCGCCCGAATCGTTCGGGCGAGCGGCCGAACGGTTCCGCGGGAACCGGATGGCGAAGGCGGCCCTCGAGACCGCTCTCCATGACAATAGAGCCCGCCGGGAAGGTCGCTCACTGTCGCGGCGGCTGGGGGGCCGCCGTCCCCGGGTGCGCGTCGGTGTGAGCGTCGGCATCCAACCCACCGTCGCGAAGCTCGTCCGGCGGGTCGGGCGGTATCTCGACGCGGGGTACGAACGCGTCAAGCTCAAAGTGCGACCCGGCTGGGATTCCCTCCCGGTCGCGGCGGTCCGGCGGGAGTACCCCGACCTCGACCTCTGGGTGGACGCGAACCAGGCGTATCCGCCCTCGGCCGCCGGCCTCATCCGGGCGTGGGCCGAGAAGTTCTCGGTCGCCCAGGTCGAACAGCCGTTCCCCGAGCGGTCGGTCCTCGCCCACGCGGCTCTTGCCGAGGGAGCGAACTTCCGAGTCTGCCTCGACGAGTCGGTCGTCGATGCGGCGTCCCTTGAGGACGCGCTGCTCTCGAGGGCCGTGACGAGCCTCAACGTGAAGGTCGCTCGGGTCGGTGGGCTCGGGCCGGGGCTCTCGCTCGCCGGCGAAGCCGCCCGCGCCGACGTTCCGTCGTGGGTGGGTGGCATGCTCGAGTCGGGCGTCGGACGCGCCCACAACGTCGCGCTCGCCTCCACGCGGCCGTTCGTCCTCTCCGCCGACCTATCGGCGAGCGACCGGTACTACCGGGAGGACCTCACCGACCCGCCGTTCGTGCTGGGACGCGGAAGCACGATCGAGGTCCCCCGGGGTCCGGGGACCGGGGTCGAGGTCGTCGAGCGCGTCCTTCGGAAGTACCGGCGTTCGTCCCGGACGTTCCGGGCGGGTTGAGCGGCTCCGTGCGGCCTATCGGATCCGTTCGAGCGCCGCCCCGACCATGAGCGGGAAGAGGACGGTCACGTCTCCCGTGACCGTCGTGTGGCGGGCGGTCGCCTTCACCTTCCCCCACGAGACCGCCTCGCGCGTCCTCGCTCCGGAGAGGCTGCCGTCCCACTCGACGGCGGTCGTGATGTAGAGCGCGGCGTCCAGGCCGTCCCGGAACTGGTTCCACCAGATCGTGTGGTGCTTCGAGATCCCGCCCCCGAGCATGATCGCGCCCGACCGCTTCGCCCCGTAGACGAGGTCGGAGAGGAGCTGCTCATCGCTCAGGAGGTCGAGCGAGAGCGCCCGGTGGTCCTGCCAGTAGAGCCAGACCTGGGAGCCGACCGCGCCGTCGGTGATACCGGGGACGATCACCGGGACGTTCCGGTCGACCGCGGCCCGGAGGATGCTCGAGCGCTCGCGCGCCGGGATCTCCTCCCCGATCGCGGCGGAGAGCGCTCGGGTCGAGAGGGCGCGCGTGCCGCCCTTCCAGAGGCGGTCGAGGATCCGGTGCATCTTCCGCTCGATGATCGCGCCGTAGTTCGCTTCGGGGATGACGAGGTTCCCGAGGCGGTAGACGTGATGCCGATGCAGCTCCGCATCGTCGAGGTCCCAGTCGCCGTGATAGTAGGGGCGGAAGCTCCTCGCGAGGTCGTGGTCGAGCGTCCCGCACGTCGTGACGACCGCGGCGACGTACCCCTCGCGAACGAGGGTTGCGAGCACCCCCCGCGTGCCGGTGGCCACGATGTCGGCGGGGAAGGAGAGGAAGACCGTCATCTCCCGGTCCGAGAGGATCCGGGCGAGCAGGTCGACCCCGGAGGCGACCTCCTTGGCGCTGAACCCGCCCCCGGCGTCGAGGCGGCGGATGAGCGTATCCAGGGACGGCGCGTCGTCGATCCGAACGTCCTCCACCTTGCGCGGCACGGTCCGGCTGAGTGCCGGGGGGTTAAAGCGCTCCGGTCAGGCCGAGCGTCGCGGAGTGGAACAGCAGAAGGTAAGCGACCGAGTAGCCGAGGATGGCCCCGCCGTTCAAGAACGGGAGCCCGGCCTGCGGGTTCCCGCGGAGGACGAGGCGCATCAAGATTGCGTAGCCGATCAGCGAGCCGATGAGGGCACCGATCGCGGCCCAGAGGTTGGCCCCGACCCCGAGGACGACGGGCGACGAGGGAAGCCAGACGTACGCCGAGACGATGAGCGTCCCGGGGATCACCACGTCCCCGAGTCCCATGAAGAGCGCCCCGCGTTCCTCGACCGGCTGGGCCCGCTGCTCCGCAAGGGTCGGGGCCGTTGCGTAGTCGTACCCGGCCGAATCCGGCATCACCATCAGGATCGGGAGCTTCATGTCGGTCACGACCTCGGCGAGCGAGACCATGTGCTTCGTCCGATAGACGGAGATCGCGTCGTAGACCATCAGCGCGATCAGGAGGATGAACGCCGGGAGGATCGCGAACGAGATCCCGAGGAGAGCGATGAGCGAACCGGCGGCGAGGAACCCGGCGAGGTCGACGATGTACCACTGCGGCTCGATGAGGAGGGCGAGGTAGAGCCCGGCGCTCACGATCGCCGCGAGGGGAAGCGCGAGCGAGAGGGTGATCTCCGCCGCGTACGGCGGAAGCAGGACGACGCCCGGGGGAAGGATCGAGAACGTCGCGAAGAGCGTGAAGTAGAGCGCTCCGGCGATCCCGAGGAGGATCAGTTGGCGAAGCGCCGCGAGCCCGCCCTTCTTCCGAGCGAGGAAGAGGATGAAGAGCGGGGCGACGACGATGACGACGATGATGAAGAGGGGCGCGGTCGGGCTCTGAGGGTTGGACGTCGAGGTGAACCCCGCCGACCGGAACGGGATCGCGAGCGCGAGACCGACCACCTGCGCCCCGACGTAGAGGGCAAGGAGGCCCAGCCAGCGGACGCTCCGCATGGATCGTGACTTACGGTTCGACGACGGCGTAGGCGTTGTTGCCGAGGACCTTCGTCACCTTCGCATTGACGGTCGTGCCGCGCTGGTTCGCTCCGGTGACGAAGATCACGAACCCTTCCTTCTTCGCGACCCCGTCCCCGCGGCGGCCGACGTCCTCGATCGTGAGGCGGTAGACCTCCCCGACCACGACCGGGGTCTTCGGCTTCTCGGGGGTGACGACCTTGCGGACGGTGACGGGCCGCTGCGCGCCGCACGCCTCGCAGACGAGGAGCATGAACCGTCCCTCCTTCTGGAGGTGCGTGTCGGGCCGCTTGCATTCCGAACAGATCACGTACTTGACGGTGTAGTCGCGGATGCGGCCCGCGATCTGTTCCTTCGTGAGGCGGGACTTGAGGACCCCGCGCGGAAGGTCGAGGACCCCCGGACATCCGAACTCCTTCGCGAGGTACCCGATCACGTGCGCCGGGTCTCGGCGGAGGACACTGCAGATCTCCTGGAAGTTGCGGATGACGGTGTTCTTCCCATCGGTCATCACGTCCGGTTCCGGGACCTGGAACCGCTCCCCGCCAGTTCGGACCGGCGGGAGCTTCTCGTGCGCGCGAGCGAGCAGGGCCTCGTACGATTCCATCGGAGGGCCGAGCGACCGAGAGGAGAGGGATAAGGCTATCCGGTCCGGTTTCGACCCCTCAGCTCCGTCCGGCGCGAGCGGGCGCGAGCAGCGACAGGAGCCCCTCCGCGAACGTCTCCCGCCAGCACGCGTAGTCGTGTCCCCCCTCGAACTCCGCATGGACGACCGGATACCCCTTCGCGAGGAGCACGTCCCGCAGGTGGCGGACGCTCGCCCTCAGGGACGTCGCGGCATTCGGAGGTACTTCAGACTCGAGGGTTCCCGCGTCGAGGTAGAATCGGAGCGGGAGCTTCGGCGCCCGGGCGAACTCCTCCATCAGGCTGGTCGACGGGGCTCCCTTCGTCGGAGCGAACCAGAGAAACGCGCCCGACTGCGCCAGGACGTTTCCGAACCGCCGCGGATAGTGGAGGGCGGCGTACGCCGCGGCGACTCCTCCGAGACTGGACCCGGCGACGATCGTTCTCGCGCCCGTGGCCCGGAGACCGTACCGTTGACGGAGCCAGGGGAGGAGCTCTCGAGTGAGGAACCGGGCGAACGATGGGTTCTGTTCGAGCTCCTTGACGCGGGCCCCGGGGGCGTTCCCCACCAGAACGACGACGGTGAGCGGGATCCGGCCCGCGTCGACCAGCTTCTGGACGATGCGAGGCACCGGAATCGCGTCGCGATAGACGATCCCGTCGAAGACGATCAGAAGGCGGTACCTCGCGCTCTTCGGGTCGAACCCTTCGGGGGCGAAGACCCAGACAGAGCGCGTCCCCCGGAGGTAGCGACTAGGGAGGTGCACGTGCTCCTCGGTCCCACGGAACGGTCGCCCGCCCCGGGTCCACCGAGCGGGAGGAGTCCGGTGAAGCTCCAGGAGAGACAGCTCGATGGCGGAATCCGACGGGTCGTCCGGGTCCCTAGGAAGCGTGAACCGGCGCGAGTTGAGTGGGTCCGGCCGGATGCTCTTGCCGTACCGAGCCCATTGCTTCACGGTCGCGTCGGCGGCCGGAAGCGGCTCGAGAGAGAAGCCGTAGGAAGCGCGGGTCCGATTGCTCAGCCGAACGGAACGGTACCAGACTCCCCCCACACCGAGGGAGAGCAACCCGCGTTGGCTCTCACTCCAGGGGATGGCCGCGGTGTAGACCGAGGGTGCCGTCGCCCGAACCTCGGGTCTCCAGACAAAGGTCACGAGCGATTTCCCGCGGTGACCCGAGAGCGGCTCGACGATCGGAACGCCGTCTCGAACGAGCCGCTCCCAGGCCCGGTCGACCGCCCGAGGTCCGGCGCGACGCGCGGAGCGCAGGAACGATCGAATTCGCGGGCTCTCCACGACCCGGCGCGTCGTTCGCCTCACCCGGCCCGACGGAGCGCTTCCAGGACGTTCGCCAGGTTGCGTTCCGTCACCACCGAGGTCGCCGCCTTCCGAACGATGTCGTCCTCGGGGCAGAACGCCACTCCGACCCGGCTCCGCCGGAAGAGACCGACGTCGATCTCGGAATTGCCGACGGAGGCCGTCATCTCGGGAGCGACCCCGAGCTGCTCCTGGAGTCCCGCGAGGACGCGCTCCTTCCCGTGGATCGGGACCCGCACGATCCCTTCTCCTGTGAGACGGCCGTCCGAGTCGACCCGGACGCCGTTCGCGAGCGCCACCTCGATCCCGAGCTCCCCCGCGACCCGCCGAGCGAGCACGTCGAGCCCGCCGCTCACGATCGCGGCCCGGGCGCCGAGCGCGTGGACCCCGTCGACCAGCTCCGCCGCCCCGGGCATCAGCGGGACGGGAGCGAGGATCCGCTCGAGGTCGTCGATCGAGAGGTAGGGGGCGTGCTTCCACCAGACGCGGATGTCCATGCGGATGAACTCCTGGTCGTCGATCTCGTTCGCGAGGAACTTCTGGAGACCCTCGTCGTTGTGGTCGTCGAAGTAGTCATGGACGACGCGCCACGAGCTCGGGACATCGACGAGCGTCCCGTCCATGTCGAGGGCGACGAGCCTAAGCACGTTCGCCTCGGGCGATCCGGTCCGCCCGGTCGAGCACGCGGTCCGGGGGGCGGACGGACCAGGCCGCGAGGTTGGAGTCGACCTGCTCCGGACGGCTCGCGCCGAAGACGGGGGCCGCGCCCATCTTCCGGATCCAATGGAGGGCGATCGAGGAGACCGGCACCTTGCTGTCGGAGGCCAGCTCCTGGAGCGCCCGGCCGCGGGCGAGGAGCTCCGGGAGAAGGTCCGGTTCGAACAAGCGCCGCGCGACGTCCCGGACCTCCCTCGGGACGCGCTTTCCGTCGAGGTACCGACCGTTGAGGATGCCGCGGGCGAAGGGACTGTACGCTTCGACCAGGATCCCGTGCGACCGGCAGTACTCCTGCACCGGCTCGACGTCCTCGCGCATGAGCAGGTTGTAGCGGAGCTGGTTCACGACGATCTTCGCCTCCGAGAGATGGCGCGCCGCCTCCTCGAGCTCCTCGACCGAGAAGTTCGAGACCCCGATCGCGCCGACCCGCCCCTCCTTCCAGAGCGCCTCCAGGGCGCCCATCGTCTCCGCGAGGGGGACCTTCGCGTCCGGAGCATGGACGAGGTAGAGGTCGACCGAACGACGGGCCATCCTCTCGAGGCTGCCGATCAGGCTCGCGCGGACCTGGTTCGCGCGAAGATGTTCCCACGAGACCTTGGTCACGACGTAGGCATCCGGGGCGTCGCCCGGGGCTCGGGCGAGGACCTCGCCGAGGACCCTCTCCGAGCGGCCGTTCCCGTAGACCTCCGCGGTATCGAACCATCGAAGCCCCCGCTCGTACGCCCGGCCGATGGTCGCCTTCGTCCGGGCTTCGTCCTCCGATGTCCAGCGACCGAGCGCCCACAGGCCGAGGCCCAGGGCGGGGTGCGGGCGAGAGGTCCCGGGGAGCTCGATCGTCTCCACCTCCACCGCGGAGGTGGGCGCTCGGGGGCGAGCGGCCCGAGGCGCAGCCTTCGGAGCGGGCTTGCGCGACGTGCGGCGAGAGGATGCCTTCGGACGAGGGGCGACGCGAGGGGCGGGGGTCATGGAAGTGGGTCCGACGAGGCGCTCTCCTCTTTCAAGTGTTCGTCGATGCGGCGGACCCGCTCCGCGAGCTCGTCGGCCTTCGCCTCAGCCTCCCCGACGACGTCCCGGGGGGCCCGGTCCCGGAAGCCCGGGTCGGCGAGGCGCCCGCGCGTCTTCTCGAGGAGGGCGACGAGCTTCTCCCGCTCCCGTTCGAGGGCCCCGCGCGTCGCTCCCGACGCGGCGGGCCGCTCGAGGAAGCATTCCCCGAACACCGCGACCCGGCGACCGGTGCCGGAGGGAACCTCGTCCCGCTCTCCGAGGAGGACGAGCGAGCGGACGCGGGCGAGGCGCTCGACCGTGGCCCGCTGAGCGGAGAGGACGCGGGCCACCTCGGACCCACTCGGCCGGACCCAGGCCTCCGGGGAGGATTCGACCGGGACCTTCTCCTCGGAGCGAAGGTTCCGCAGGACGCGGATCGTCTCCAGCACCGGCGCCATCTCGACCTCGGCGACCGGGTCGGACGGCGCCTCCTCGGCCCGCGGCCACGCGGAGAGGGCGAGGACGGTGTCGGGATGCGGGAGGGCGTGCCAGAGCTCCTCGGTCACGTGGGGGACGAACGGGTGCAAGAGACGGAGCGACCGCTCGACCACGAACAGGAGCGTCGCTCGTGCCTCCCGCTGCGCGACCTCCCCCCGCCGCCCCTGGAGGGACTCCTTCGCGATCTCGACGTACCGGTCGGCGAGGTCGTGCCAGAGGAAGTCGTAGAGCGTCGTGGCGGCCGGCGTGAACCGGAACTCCGCGAACGCCCGGTCGACCTCCTCCGCGGCGTGGCGATACCGCGAGAGGATCCACCGGTTCTCGAGGGCGCTCGCGTCGGAGAGCGACGGGGGTCCGGTCGGAGCGGGAGTTCCCGGGGGGACGAATCCGAGCGTGAACCGGGTGAGGTTCCAGACCTTGGTGAGGAAGTTGCGCGCGCCGTCGAGAGCGTCGGTACCGAACGGTCCGTCCTCGTCGGTCGGGTTCGGGAAGACGAGCGCGAACCGCATCGCGTCGGCGCCCCGCTCGCGGATGACGTCGAGCGGGTCGGGGGAGTTGCCGAGATGCTTCGACATCCGCCGCCCCTGCTCGTCCCGGATCATCCCGGTGAAGTAGACGTCCGAGAACGGTCGGGCGTTGCGGACGTAGTAGCCGGCCATCATCATCCGGGCGACCCAGAAGAACATGATGTCGCGGGCGGTGACGAGAACGCTCGTCGGGTAATAGTGGTCGAGGTCGGCGGTCCGGTCGGGCCATCCGAGGGTGAGGAACGGCCACAGCCACGACGTGAACCAGGTGTCGAGCACATCGGGGTCGGGCACCAGGTCGGCGGAGCCGCAGCGGTCGCAGACGGCCGGCGGGTCGACCGAGACGATCTCGCGAGCGCACGCCCGGCAGCGCACCACCGGGATCGAGTGCCCCCAGATCACCTGCCGCGAGATGCACCAGTCCTGGATCTCCTCCATCCACCGATAGAACGACCGCTCCCAGCGCTCGGGGTGGATCCGGATCTCCCCCCGCTTCACCGCGTCGACCACGGGGTCCGCGAGGCTCTTCATCCGAACGAACCACTGGACCGAGAGGCGCGGCTCGATGACCGCCTCGGAGCGTTCCGACCGGGCGACCGAGTGACGGTACGGCTCCTTCCGAAGGAGCAGTCCCTCGGTCGCGAGGTCGTCGAGGACCGTCTTCCTCGCGTCGTCCCGGTCGAGACCCCGGTACTTCTTCGGAACCCACTCGCTCGTGAGATGCCCCGACGCGTCGAGGATGTCCGGGGGCATCGGAAGGCCCGGGTGGCGCAGGAACACTTCGTAGTCCACGACGTCGTGCCGGGGAGTCACCTTGAGCGCCCCGGCCCCGAAGGCCGGGTCGATCGCCTCGTCGGTGATGATCGGGACGTGCCGGTCCGTGAGCGGCACCCGCACCTTCCGCCCGACGAGGGGACGGTACCGCTCGTCGTCGGGGTGGACCGCCACGGCCACGTCGCCGAAGATCGTCTCGGGCCGAACGGTGGCGACCTCGAGTCCTCCGGGGCCTCCGTCGGCCCACGGGTAGAGGACGTAGACGAGCGACCCGTCTTCCTCGGTATGGACGACCTCGAGGTCGCTGATCGCGGTACGAAGTCTCGGGTCCCAGTTCACCATCCGTTCGCCGCGGTAGACGAGACCGTCCGCGTGGAGGCGGACGAACACCTCGCGCGTCGCGCGGACGCTCCCCGGGTCCATCGTGTACCGATAGCGGCTCCAGTCGACCGAGAACCCGCCGGCCCGCGTCTGCTCGAGGATCCTCTTCTCGTGCTCTTCCTTCCAGCGCTCGATCTCGTGGAGCGCCTCCTCGCGCGGAAGCTCCTCGAGGCGGACCCCCTGCTTCTGGAGGCGACGGCGCACCTCGACCTGGGTCGCCAGGCCCGCGTGGTCGAGGCCGGGAACCCAGACGGTGGCGTCACCGCGCATCCGGTGGTAGCGGACCAGGAGGTCCATCACCGTGTCGCCGAGCATGTGGCCGACCGTGAGGGCGCCCGTCACGTTCGGGGGGGGAAGGACCAGCGAGTACCGTTCTCCCTTCGGCCGGTCCGGGCCCCGGGCCACCGCTCGCTCGTCCCACGCTTTCTGCCAGCGCGGCTCGATCTCCTTCGGGTCGAAGCGCGGAGGGAGAGGGGAGGCGCTCAGGAGGCTCCCCTCCCGAATGCCACGACGGACCCGACCCCCAGCTCGAGAGCAGCGACGACCGCCATGACGGCGAGGCCGACCGCGACGCCGACGGACTGCGTGACCTCGAAGAGGAGCGGGGGGAGACCGACCATCGCGAGCCCGGGGATCGACACGGCGAGCGCGAACCACGCCCCCGTGTAGAGGTTCGTGATCGCGAGTCCCCTCCTCTCGGCCCACCGGAAGAGGAGCCCGAGCTCGAGGAAGGCGGCGCCGATGACCGCGGGGAGCTCGGCGAGGATGAACCCGGCGAACGTCAGGGGTTCGAAGAACCGCAAGAGCGCGAGGCCGAGGATGAGGGACGCGCCCAGCAGGTACATGAACGAGATCAAGGCGACCTTCCCGAAGAGGATCGACCGGTTCGAGAGCGGGAGCGACCGGCCGTACGAGTAGGCGACCACCTCGATGGCGAAGAAGGCGGGGCCGAAGAAGGTTGCGAGGAGCGCCGCGGTGGTCACCGCTCCGAGGGCGAGCGACGCGGCGACCGGGTTCGAGGTGGGCGTGGCGTACGTGAGGAGGCCGAGCGCCGCCGCGTCCAGGATCGGGAGGAGGACCAGAAACGCATATCCCGGCGTCCGGCTCGCGATCCGCATATCCTTCACCAGGACGGCCCACGCGACCCCGCTGGGTCGTACGGACGCGCTCGCCGGGAGGGCGTCGACCCGCCCCCGGTCGGACAGGAAGAGGAGCGAGCGCACGGAGCTCGTGAGCCAGACGACGGCCCACGAGGCGAGCGCTCCGTAGACCGCGAGAGCCCCGACGAGGGCGAGGACGGTCGTGGAGGAGAAGATCGAGGTCGAGCCGACCCCGCCGGCGACGATCGCCGGCAGGACGGCGAACGAGAACGGGAACGCCGCCGCGAGGAGCGTGCTCGCGGGCGAAGGGCCCTGAACGGCCATCGCCGCGAGCGCCCGGAGGAACGCCGGCGCGGCGGTGATGAACGCGAACATGCCGAACGCCGGGACGAGCCAGAGGACGAGGTACGCCCACCGGACGAACGAGCGTCCGCCGCCGCCCCGGGACCCCTGGACCCGGTGGAGGAAGAACCGCCCGGTGAGCAGGGAGAGGGCGAGCGCGAAGACGACCGCGACGACGGCCCCCGGAACGACCGCAGCCCCGGCGAGAGGACCGAGGGCGAGGCCGACCGCGGCGGGGGTCAGGATGAGGACCGTGAGCGCCGGCAGGTCGAACAGACGGAGATAGAGCAGGGTCGCGACCCGACGGACGGTGCGCGCGTCGAGCGGGAGGGGCTCGAGGGTGGGGAGAACTCCCGAGGAGATGAGGGTCGGGACCATCTGGACCCCGGTCCACCATAGGAGCGCGATGTCGAGGCTCAGGAGCCCGGTCAGGATCGCGCTCTGAAACAGTCCGGAGGGTACGGCGGAGAGGATCTCGGGGTTGAGGGATTTCTGGCGGATGAACGCCGCCGCTCCGAGCGTGACGAGAGCGAGGACCGCGCTGATCACGACCTTGCTCTGGACGACCCGTCGTCGGGAGCGGGCGACGAGATCCTTCGCGCGGTCGGCAGGAAGGACGTTTCCCTGACGGAACGCGAAGACGGCCTGGAGCGAAAGCTCGGTGAACGCGACGTTGCTGATCCGGACCGCCTCGCGCCAGCTCATACGGAGGCGTCGTCGAGCGAGTCGACCGCGGCCCGCACCCCCACGTCCTGCTCAGTCAGTCGGAGAAAGATCTCCTCGAGAGAGGCGTCCCCCGCCTCGACCCGGGCCCGGAGCGCGGCGAGGGTCCCCTCGCCTCGGAGCGCGCCCCGGTCGAGGATCCCCACCCGGTGGCAGAGCTGCTCCGCGACCTCCATCGTGTGCGTCGAGAAGAGGACTCCCCGCCCACCGCTCGCGACGTAGCGTTGGAGGACGTCCTTCATGATCCGGACAGAACGCGGGTCGAGGCTGTTGAGCGGCTCGTCGAGGACGAGAAGGGGAGGAGCGTGAAGAAGGGCGGCGATGATCAGGACCTTCTGACGGGTCCCGTTCGAGAGCGTGGCGATCGGCTCCTCGAGCTCCGGGCCGAGCCGGAACGCTTCCGAGTAGCTCTCGAGGCGGCGCGTGGCCGTCGCCGCGTCCATCCGGCGGACGCTCGCCACGAACTCGAGGAACTCGCGCGGCGTCAGCGCCTCGTAGAGCATCGACGTCTCGGGGACGTAGCCGATCCGCGCCTTCACCGAGAGTCCGTCCCGAAGCGCATCGAGGCCGAAGACCCGAATCTCGCCGGCGACCGGCCGGACGAGACCGACGATCGCCTTGATCGTGCTCGTCTTGCCCGCGCCGTTCGACCCGAGAAGGCCGTAGATCTCCCCCGGCTGGACCGCGATCGAGAGCGCGTCCACCGCCGGCCGCTCGCCGTAGGCGACCGAGAGCTTCTCAATCGCGAGGGGGACGGAGCCGTTCGCGGGCGGGGGGGTCGCCATCCCCGTACCATCCGCTCGTCCCGTGTATAACTCCGATGGGGGGCGACGGACTCAACGGGACCGGACGAGGGGGAAAAGAATGACCTCTTTGATCGAGGGAACGCCGAGAAGGCCCATCAGGAGCCGGTCGACGCCGAAGCCGACCCCGGTGTTCGGTGGAAGCCCGTATCCGAGGGCAGCGACGTAGTCCTCGTCGAAGGCGTACCGGTCGTCCCCGCGTTCGCCGAGCTGGGAGCGGAACCGCTCCTCCTGCTCGTCCGGGTCGTTGAGCTCGGTGTAGGCGTTCGCGAGCTCGAACCCCGGATGGAACACCTCGAACCGCTCGACTCGCCCGGGCTTCGAACGGTGGCGCTTCGCGAGCGGAGTGGTCGCGGCCGGATAGTCGACCACGAAGGTGACCCGGTCGAACGTCGGCTCGACGTAGTGCTCGAAGAGCTTGTCGAGGAACGTACCGGTCGAGGAGTTGTCGGGGACGGTCGAATCGGTCGCCCGGACGAGGTCGCGGAGCNCTCGAAGAGCTTGTCGAGGAACGTACCGGTCGAGGAGTTGTCGGGGACGGTCGAATCGGTCGCCCGGACGAGCTCGCGGAGCTCCTCCCGGCTCTTCGAGAGGATGTCTGCAATCCCGCTCTTTTCCTCGAGGGCCTCGACGAACTCGAGCGTCGGGAACGGAGGGAGGAACCGCTTCGCCGCGGCCTCCACGGTCGGGTCGTCCGGGTAGAGCTCCGTCGCCNCGCCGCGCGAGCCGCTCGAAGAGTCCCTCCATCAGCGTGCGCATGTCGTTGTAGTCGGCGTAGGCCCAGTACGCCTCGAGCTCCGTGAATTCGGGCGAGTGGATGCTGTCGAGGTCCTCGTTCCGGAACGCCTTCGAGAGCTCGTAGACGCGCTCGAGTCCGCCGACGAGGAGTCTCTTCAGCGGGAGCTCGATCGAGATCCGGAGGCGAAGGTCCGCATCCAGGTAGTTCGAGTGGGTCACGAACGGGGCGGCGGTGGCGCCCCCGGCCACGGGGGTCAGGATCGGTGTCTCGACCTCGAGAAACCCCGCCTCGTCGAAGTGCTGGCGGATCTCCCGGACGAGCAGTGTCCGCGCCCGGAACCGGGCCCGCGCCTCGGCCGACGAGAGGAGGTCGACGTAACGTCGCCGCAGCCGCTCTTCGACGTCCTGGAGGCCATGGAACTTCTCGGGCGGAGGCTTGATCGCCTTCGCGAGCAAGGTGAGCGAGCGGACGAGGAGGGACGCTTCGCCCCGCCGGGAGACCATCGGCGTCCCGACGGCTCCGACGATGTCGCCGGGGTCGAGGCCCGAGAGCAAGGATTGGTACGTGGGCTCTCCGAGCTCATCCACCCGGAGCAGGAGCTGGAGCGAGCCCGAGAGGTCCTCAAGGTCCGCGAACGCCGTCCGACCGTGCTGGCGGACCGCCATCAGGCGCCCGGCGACCGTCACGATCGTCCCGGAGGCCTCTTCGCCGGGCTTCAGGGCCCGGCATGCCTGTCGGACGGTCTCCGTCGGGGCGCGGCCGGGGAACGACCAGGGGTACGGCTCCTTTCCCTCGGACCGCCACCGGGCCACCTTGGCCCGGCGGTCCTTCTCGAGGCGGTTCTCCTCGGGCATCCGACGCCGGGCGAGACGTGGTCGAGTAGAAAATGGCTCGGGCCGAGGGCGGCCCTATCTACCGGGCGGTCGGCTCGACCGCGAGGCGTTCGACGCCCCCCGGGCGGAAGAGGGCCAGGTGCTCGGGAATGGCGGGGTCCTTGCCCGCCGGTCGGGCCGGTTCGTGGAGGAGCAGGAACGTTCCGAGGAAGAACTCGGAGGCGGCGTCCCCCCCTCCGATCCCGTAGCTGACGTAATCGGAGAAGTAGACGTGGACCTGCCCCGAGCGCCGGCGTCGCAGCGCCTCGAGGAACTTCTGGAGCTCCTCGGGACCCTTGCGTTCGAGCTCCTCGACCAGGTCGCGAAGGATCGGTCGCTGGCTCACGCCGGCGAGGCCGTCGTAGGAGAGATAGACCGCGGGACGGGGGTCGAGCGCGACCACATCGAGGCGCAGGACCCCCTCGACCGGCTTCGTGCGCATGGCGAGCGGCCTACTCCCTTTGCGTTATGAAGGCTTCGGACCGGCCCCGCATCGGGGCCGGCCCCCGGAAGAAGTTCGCGGGACCGGCTCAGTGTTCGTGGTCCCCGCCCTTGCCGGAGGGAGGGGACGACTTCCTCGACGCGATGATGTCGTCGATCCGCAGGATCATGCTCGCGACCTCCGTCGCGGAGCTGATCGCCTGGGTCTTGACCCGCAGGGGCTCGATCACGTGGAGGGCCCACATGTCGGCCGCCTTGCCGTCCTGGAGGTTGATCCCGGAGTTCTTGTTCGCCTTCGGACCGTCGTGCGCGCTCCGCAGCTCGATGAGCGTGTTGATGGAGTCGTACCCGCCGTTCTCGGCGAGCGCCCACGGAACGGCCTCGAGCGACTGGGCGAACGCCTCGACCGCGAGCTGTTCGCGGCCCCCGACCGTCCCCGCCCACTTGCGGAGCTTGACCGCGAGGTCGATCTCCGAGGCACCGCCGCCCGGGCAGACGACCCCGTCCTCGATCACGCTCGCGACGACCTTGAGGGCGTCGTGGAGCGAGCGCTCGACCTCCTGGGTCACGTGCTCCGTCCCACCCCGGATGAGGATCGAGACGGAGCGGGGGTTCGCGCACCCCGTGACGAAGGTCATCTTGTCGTCCCCGACCTTCCGCTCGTCGACCTTGGCGGCGGTGCCGAGGTCGGAGCTCGAGAGCTCCTTGATCCCCGTCACGATCTTCCCGCCGGTCGCCCGGGCGAGCTTCTGGAGGTCCGACTCCTTGACCTGCTTCACCGCGTAGACCCCTTCCTTCGCGAGGTAGTGGAGGACGACGTCGTCGATCCCCTTCTGGCAGACGACGACGTTCGCGCCGGCCGCCTTGATGGAGTCGACCATCTTGTGAAACGTCCGGTCCTCTTCGTCGAGGAAGCTCTGCATCTGGGCCGGATTCTTGATGTTGATCTTGCTCTCGATCTCGGTCTTCTTGATCTCGAGCGCCGAGTTGAGAAGGGCGATCCTCGCGTTCGAGACCTCGCCGGGCATCCGCGGGTGGCCTCGCTCCTTGTCGAGGATGATCCCCTGGATCAGCTCGGTGTCGGAGATCGTGCCTCCGTGGTGCTTCTCGACCTTGATCTGGTCGACGTCGCAGACGGTCTTCCCGCCTCGGACCTCGGCGATCTTCTGGACCGCCTGGACGGTGATCTTCGCGAGCTCGCTGCGCGAGCCGAAGACGCCCTTCGACCCCATCGCGGTCGTCGCGCAGTCGATGAGGATCGCGTCGTCCCCCGGCTTCACGGGGGTCCCGATCTCGGCCTCGAGGAGGTGCTTTCCCTGCTGGAGCGCGAGCTGGAATCCGCGCGTGATGACGGTCGGGTGAACGTTCTGCTCGAGAAGGTACTCCGACCGCTTCAGGAGCTCTCCGGCGAGGACGACCGCCGTGGTCGTCCCGTCCCCGCACTGCTGGTCCTGGGTCTTCGCGACCTCGACCAGCATCTTGGCGGCCGGGTGTTCGACATCGACCTCCTTGAGGATGGTGACGCCGTCGTTCGTGATCGTGATGTCCCCCATCCCGTCGACGAGCATCTTGTCCATGCCCCGAGGGCCGAGGGTCGTTCGGACGGTGTCGGCGATGGCGCGGGCCGCGGCGATGTTGTTCGACGTCGCGCCCTTTCCCTTCTCGCGTTCGGTCCCTTCTTTCAGGACGAGGATCGGCGTTCCCTGAAGCATACTCGCACCGTCTTTGGCAAAATTGCTCTTCTATATAAATTAACCCAAGCGGTGCCGACCCATTCCTATCGGAGGCTGGCCCCCGTTGGCGAGCCTCCGGGCTAGGCGCGAACTTTCCCGGTATGCTCGAGGTGTCCGGACTCTTCGACCTTCCACTTGCAGTACGCGTAGAGCGCGTCGTAGAGGGGGAATTGGAGGTGCTGGTTCTCCCGGTCGTCCTTCGCGATGATCCGGAAGCCGGTGGCCGCCGCCTCGAGGCCCGCCGCCTCGGGTTCCGACCCCGACCCTCCGTCCGCGACCCGAACGATCTTGGCGAGCTCCAGCAGCGCGGGGTCGGAGAGACCGTACTTGCGGATGATCGCGTCGAAGCTGACGTACTCCTTCCCGTCCACCTCGAAGTGGTGGAGCTCCGCGCCGGGGGTGTCGAACGGAATCGCCCCCTCCCGCCTCGCCACCTCGAGGACCTCGTCCTTGGGGACGTAGAGGAATTGGGCGTCCTTGTCGACGAACCTTTGGATCAACCAGGGGCAGGCGATCCGGTCAACCCTCGCACGTTCCCGCGTCACCCACTTCATGGATGGACCCGAGGTGGGAGAGAGCCCCGACCGATAACCGTGATGGGGGGTTGGCTCTGAGGTACGCTGCCCGTGACGACCGACCCGGACCGGAACGGAGCTCTCGCGGGTCTGCGGATGAGTCGGGCCACTCCCCTCCCGTCGGACGGATTCCGGAGGGACCGGCAGATCCTATACGCAAGCCGTACCGCGCGGGCATTCGGAGCCGGCTCCCTTTCGGTCGCGCTCGCGGTCGACCTGGCGACCTCCTACTCCGCGCTGGTCGCGGGGATCTTTCTCGGGGTTTCGATGGTCGCCGCGTCCGTTTGGTCCGTCGCGGCCGAGCGAATCGAGAGGTCGATCGGCCGTCGGAGCACGTTCGTCGTCTCCGCCCTAGCGCTCGCGGCGGGAGGGTTCCTGCTGTTCGGATGGATCTCCTCTCCCTACGTGGTCGTGCTCGCGGGGCTGCTGGGAGGGATCCTCGCCAGTTCGTCCGATATCGGGCCCCTCCCCACGCTCGAGCAGGCGACCCTCGCGAGCGTCGTGGGCGAGCAGAGCCGAACCCCCGCGTTCAGTCGCTACAACCTGATGGGCTACGCGGGGAGCGCCGCCGGCGCGCTGCTCGCGGGGCCGCTCACCAGCTTCGGCGGGGGGCTCCTTCCCGCCTCGCATGACCTGGTCCTCCTCCTCTACGGCCTCACCGGGGTCGGCCTGATCCCCGGGTACCTTCGCTTCTCGAAGGAAGCGGACCGCCTTCCCCAGGTGGAACCCCGTCGTCCCCTCTCGCCGGACTCCCGGAAGAAGATCCTGACCTTGTCCGGCCTCTTCAGCGTCGATGCGTTCGGCGGCGGACTGGTGGCGAACTTCCTCGTCACGCTCTGGCTCCGAGCGCACTTCGGCGCCTCCGAATCGGTCATCGGCGTGGTCCTCGCCCTGGCGATGGTGGGGGCGGCCGGCTCCCTGCTGCTGACCGCTCCCCTCGCCCGCCGGTTCGGTCTCGTGAACACGATGGTGTTCACGCACATGCCGTCGAGCGTCCTCCTGATCTTGTTCGCCTTCGCGCCGACCCTCGCCGTCGCGGGAGGGCTGTGGGTGGGTCGTTCGCTGATCTCGCAGATGGACGTGCCGACTCGCCAGTCGTTCGTCCAGGCGATCGTCGCCCCGGAGGAGCGGACGGCCGCGGCGGGATACACCACCGCGGCTCGGACCACGTCGGCGCTCGGGGGGCCCGTGACGGGCGCGTTCCTTTCTCTCGGCGGTCCCTGGACCGCGGCTCCGTTCGTGATCGCGGGCACCACAAAGGTGGCGTACGACGCAGCGCTCTACTCCGGCTTTCACAACGTCGAGGCTCCCGAAGAAGCCCCGCTCCGACGCCGAAGAAGCTGACCGTTCTTCGCCGCCGCCATAGCTCAAGGGCCGGCAAACGACTTCCCCCCGGTCCGGCTCGGAGGCCGGACCTTTCCGGGTTGAATGGACGAGCGACGAGCGAGCATCGCGGCCGCGGTCACCGGCTCCGCGCTTTGGGGGTTTTCCGGGACCGCCGCTCAGGTCGTCCTGCAGCAGTTCGAGTTCCCGGTCTGGGGTCTCGTGACGATCCGGATGCTGGGGGCAGCCTCCCTGATGCTCGTCTTCGCCCGGCCGCGATGGCCTCGCCCCTGGACCTGGTCGTTCGCCTCGCTCGCGATCTTCGGCCTGGTCGGGTCCCAGGTGACGTACCTCGAGGCGCTCTTCTACTCGAACGTGACGACCGCCACGCTCCTCCAGTTCCTCTTCCTCCCGATGGTGGCTGGCTACGAGCTCGCGACCGGCGCGATCCGCTGGTCGGCGCGATGGGCGGTCCTGCTCACGCTCGCTGCCGCGGGGACGGTCCTCTTGGTCGGAACGTTCTCCTCCGCCGGGTTCTCGATCCTGATCACCCCTCTCGGGTTCGTCTTCGGGCTTCTTTCGGCCGTGGGGGGTGCGTACTACACGATCGCGACGCGCCGCTTCGTCCAAACCGAGAGCCCGCAATGGGTGACGACCTGGGGGTTCCTGCTCGGCGGGACCGTCACCGCGCCCCTGGGGGTCTGGTCGCTGGTCGGATACCGCTGGCCGTCGGCGCACGGGGGAGCCCCCCTCCTCGCCGGGCTCATCCTGTTCGTCGTGATCGCCGGCACCTTGCTCGCCTTCACTCTCTTCGTGTTCGGCCTTCGACGCCTGACGGCGACCGAGGGCGGGGTCGCCGCCTCGTTCGAGCCGATCGTCGCCGCCGCAGCCGGCTTCGCGATCCTCGGAGTCGCGCTCACCCCGCTCCAGTACGTGGGCGGGGCGCTCATCGTCACCGCGGTCGTTCTGCTCGGCGCCAGCACGCGCGAGGCTTCCGTGCCCTCCAAAAGGACCCGTCCTCCGTAAGTGGGGGACCCGTGCCGTTACATTCTTGCCGGGGTAGGCCCGGCCGATGTCCTACTGGGCTCTGAGGAGGGAGCTTCGATGAGCTCGAACGCTCCGGGACCCCTCGTCTACCGGCCGATCCGTCGGTCGGACTCCGCGCAGTACATCGACCTTCTCCTTCGCTCGATGGGGGAGTTCGAGCAGGTGACCGGCCTCGGTGTCGGCGCCGAGTCGGCGATCCGGTCGTTGTTCCGTCTCCCGGTCTGGTGGACCGTGAAGCTCCTCAACGCGGTCGGCCGTCCGGCCGTGCACGTCATCGTTGCCGCGAGCGACCGAACGATCGCCGGGACCGGAATGATCCTCTGGACTCGAAGCGTCGCGTACGTCGCGGGGATGGCCACCCGGCCCGAGTTCCGCGGGAGAGGGATTGCGTCTCAGGTGCTCGCGCTGCTTGGACTCCAGGCCCTCCGTCACGGTCGGGCGTGGCTGGCGCTGGACGTCGAGAGCGAGAACGAGACCGCGATTCGTGTCTATCTCAAGGCCGGGTACCGAGAGATCGCTGAGTTCTCGTGGTTCACACGGACGGGGCTTCCGCCCGCCTCCGGTTCGGACCCCGGAGGTACGCGCCCGATGGCGAGGTCGGACCGGAAGAGCGTCGCCGCGGCGCTCGACGCGGCTCGGCCGCCGGCGTACCGGGCGGCCTTTCCGGCGTCCCCGCACCTCCTCGACCACAACGAGTTCACGATGCGCACTCCGCGCATCCAGCACCGCGCGTGGGTGAAGCGGGCGACGAACGGCACCCCCTGCGTCGCTCGGGCCTTCTTCTCACCGAGAACGAAGTGGGGCACGGTCCTCCTTCGGACCGGCACTCCCGAGCCTCCGGCGGAGGACCTCACCGCCCTTCTCGATGCGGCCGTGACGTGGCTCGCTCCGTTCGGCCCCGAGCACTGTCTCGCCCCGGCGGCCGACCCCCCGGGGGCGGTGACGGCCGCGCTCGAACGGGCCGGTTTTTCCCGGGCGGCTCGGACCAAGACGATGATCCGGGAGACCCCGGGGAGCGGGGCTCCGGCGCGCGGGGCGTCGGTCGGCGCCTGACCAGCTAGCCCGAACGGAGGTCTCGCTCCATATCGACCGCGAACCGCTTCCAGAGGCCGGCGTCCTCGCTCCGGAGCTCTCGAGCGAGCCGGCGATTCCCGGCGGCGGTCAACCGCGGTCCGTCCCACCGGAGCTCTCGACCCTCGAACCGGAGGGCCGAGCGGTTCCGGCCGAGCGATTCGATCGTGTAGCGGAACTGGGAATGGAGTCGCGGCCCGACGATGTGCGTGCTGACCCAGCTCCGGGTCTCGGGATAGACCTGGACCATCTTCACCTTCCGGACTCTCCGGCCGCCGGGGGCGGGGAACGTGTCGTCCAGGACCACGGTGCGAGGGCCGAGCCATGTGACCTTCCGGGAGCCACGTTCCCCCGACGCCGCCCAGTCGTTCGCGGTGAAGTCAAGGCACCAGCGGAAGGCCGGACCGCTCGGGACGCGGAACGACTGACGGAACCCGTACTCGGCGCAGGCGGTCGCTTTCGTTCGTCGGGGGGCGGTCGACTGGGCGGGCATCGACCCCCGATCGGAACGGAGTATCTATCGTGCGCGTCGACGATTGCCCGGGCTCGAGCCAGCCGAGCGGGGTTCGCGCCCTCGCGTGCGCTCCGCCTCGACCCGGGCGAGGAGGAACCCGTCGTACCCCTTCCGACCCACCGTCTGGATCCCGGTGGCGGTGACAGCGGGGTCGTTCGTCAGGGATTCGACGAACGCCCGCATCCCGAGGACGTTCGGGTCCGCGCTCGCGGCGTTCGCGAGCTCCCCCCTCCGGACGACGTTGTCGACGACGATGAGGGCGCCGGGGCGAGAAAGCCTCTCGGCCCATTCGAAGTAGGCGCGCGTGCTCGGCTTGTCGGCGTCGATGAAGACGAGGTCGAACGGCGCTCCTCCTTCCTCGGCGAGCTTCGGAAGCGACTCGATCGCCGGGCCGACCCGGACCTCCACCCGGGATTCGAGCCCGGCCCGCCGGAGGTTCGCCCGGGCGACCTCGGCGTGCCGGGGGTCGAGCTCGAGGCTGATGAGATGCCCATCTTCGGGAAGCGCGCGGGCGAGCCAGATCGTGCTGTAGCCTCCGAGGGTCCCGACCTCGAGGATGCGTCGTGCACCGATGGCGCGGGCGAGCAGGTGGAGGAGCTTCCCCTGGCTCGGGGAGACCTGGATGCTCGGGAGGCGGGCCGCCTCGCTCGCGCGGAGGCACGCTTCGAGGACCGGGTCCGGCGGGACGAGGTGGGATTCGAAGAACGCGTCGACTCGCTCCCAGCTCGGCTCGGTCATGGCCGCTCCCGCTCCTCGGACCCGGCGGATGGCGCCGCCGAGAGGACCTTCAGCGCGGTCAGAGTGATCATCTTGCTCGGCCGCCCGGCCTTCTCGAGCGCGAACGGGGTCGGCCGTCGGTTCGGATGGGCCGAGTACCACCGCCCCTCGGCGCTGTCGACGTCGGGGTGGACGGCGTCCAGGTTCCAGACCCCGGCGGGACGGCGTCGAGAGCGCAGCCACGTGAGCGCGTGCTGCATCCTCGGGTCGCCGGCGTAGCCGAGCGCAGTGAGGAAGTCGAGTCCGACGAGAAGGTCGTAGTAGTAGTGGACCGGGTAGTGGGTCCGGAACCAGGGAGAGTACGGCCCGCCCTGCCGATGGAGCTCCCGCGAGAGGAAGAACTCCGCTCCTCGTTCCACGGCCGAGCGCATCGAGGGGCTCCACTTCGTGCGAGGGTACACTGCGAACGCGCTGAGCGCTTCCCACGAGTCGAGGTTCCGGCCGACCCCCCAGCACGACCATCCGCCCTTCGGGTCGGAGGTCTCCGTGAGCCATTCGAGGGTTCTACGGACACGTCGGTCGTCCGCGTAGCCCATGCGGATGAGCGCGCGGGCCTGGTTCGCCGCCACGCAGTAGTGCGGGGTGCCCTTCGAATTGCCCCCCAGTCCCCCGTCCCGAGTCGACAGGTCCTCCATCCAGTACTCGCACGCATCCCGGACCGCCGGGTCGGCCCGCGTGACGCCGAGCTCCGAGAGAACGAGCATCATCCAGTTCGTCGAGGTGAACTTCGGCATGTAGGTGGAGTTGCCGTCGTCCCAGCCGCCCGACGGAGAGCGTCGCGAGAGGATCTTCCGAGCCCAACCGGTCTCGAGGGCCCCTTGGCGGGCCTCCCGGACCTCCGGGTCTCTTTCCGAGCGTCCGAGAAGCTCGGTGAGCGTTCGAAGCCGCATCGAGGGCTGCTCTTTCTCGAGCAGCCAGGCCACGGCCTTCGCGGTGGGGTCCGCGGAACTTCTGGGCATACCCGCCCGAGGGGAACACCCCCCTCTCAAAAAGAAGCCGTAGGGGAATCCGGCTCAATCCCGCCCCGCGGCACGACCGGTCCTATCGCGGAGCGGATGCCTCCCGCTCCGAAAGGACGCGGGCGAGAGCGAAGAACGCCTCGGGAGGGAGCTCCTCGGGTCGGCGTCGAGCCCAGTCGAGCGGCCACCCCGCATCCCGGGCGACGTCCCGTGCGTCCAGTCGTCTCGGAACGACCCTCGGCAACAGGTTGGAAAGTTGCTTTCGCCGGGACGAGAAGAGTCGTCGCAGGAGCTCTTCGAATTCGGGGACGGACGGCACGGGAAGCGCTCCCGAACGCGCGACGTGGACCCCGATCCGACTTTCGACCTCGGGCCGGGGACTGAACGCCTCGGGTCCGACGGTCCGGAAGAGCTCCACGTCCCCGTAGAGCCGGGCGACGATCGAAAGACGTCCGTACTTCCTCGACCCGGGGGGCGCCGCCAGCCGCTCGGCGACCTCCCGCTGCACCAGGAATACGACCCGCGGCACGCGGGCCGCGAAGAGTCGCAACAGGATGGGCGTCGCGACGGAATAGGGAAGGTTCCCGACGACCGCCTCGGCCGGCGGAAGCGGGGTCGAGAGCGCATCCCCGGTGATGACCCGGATCCGAGGTCCGAAGGTCGCCTCGAGGAACGTCGCGAGCCGACGATCCTTCTCGATGACGGTGAGCGGCCCGACCCCCCGCCGGAGGAGCGCCGCCGTCAGCAGGCCGAGCCCACCGCCGACCTCCACGACGGGATGCCCCGACGGACGCTCCACGAGCGCCGCCTCCGCGTCGGCGACGAACGGGTCGGTCAGGAACGACTGGCCCCATTCCTTCGAGGGGCGGACCCCGAGCGCGGCGAGCGCGTCGCGCACCTCTTGCGGACGCTCGGGGACGGGCGGGACGGTCGCCCCCTCCGTCGCGCTACGGCGCGACGAAGAGGCGGTACTTGTCCTCGACACCGCTCAGTTCCTGCTCGATCCGGCCGACGATCAGCCGCTCCGGGTTCTTCAGGTGGACCCGTTGCTCGAGGTCCTCGAAGCTCGCGAACGGCGCGTGCTTGCGCTCGTCGACGATCTGCTGCATCGTCTTCTTCCCGATGCCGGGCAAGAGCTCGAGGAGGTGGAACCGACGGGAGACCGCCGGCGCCTCGTTGAAGAAGCGCAAGTAGCGCTCGTGGTGCCGCTTCACGATCGCTTCGAGCGCCGCTGGCAGCTCCGTCCGCCCGGCGACCGTGAGCTCGTCGTAGCCGACTCGACGGCGGACGTGGTCGATCGGGGACGGAGTCGAGCCCGAAGGGAGGAGGGGGACGCGCGCCCCGGGGACCAGCGGGGCGGTGGTGCGGGGCACGAGCTCGAACAGCTTCAGCTCGTCCTCGCCGATGGCGAGAGCGAGCGGCTCACGATGGAACCCGCGTTCCGTCTGCCGACCGTTCGGCAGGTAATCGAGAATGATCGCGTAATTCTCCACAGGCGGCTCCCCCGTTCATCGGTGCTGGGCCACGATCTCGAGGAGCTTCGTGACCTGTTCCTCGTCGAGGGCCACCCGCTCCTTCGAGAAGAGAAGTCGGATCTCTTCCGGGTACTGCGGGAGGGTGTCGGCGATCTTGACGGCGATGTTCGCGTCGACGTAGGGAAGAGCGCGGAGCTCGCTCAGGAGCTTCGCCGTCTGCTCGCTCGAGAGCCGGGCGAACTGCTCGGCGTGCTGGAGCGCGAGACCGGCCTCGCGAGGCAGCGTGCGGCGGGCCGCCTCCTCGGTCAGGAGGTCCTTCACTTTGGCGAGCGGGACCGGTTCAGGCATCGGCCGAACCTCCCCCGGCGGGGATCAGGTGGATGGAGTTCGCGATCAGCTCCTTTCGCTTCCCCCCGTCCAAGAACTCAATGCGGTAAGCCCGGCCGCTCTTCGCGACGACCGTGCACGTGCGCCCCTGGTAGCGGGGATGGGGCTGGCCGTGGGGGTCGGACGCCTCGATCCGGACGATCACGCGGTCGCCGACCGAGAACTCGCGCAGGAACCGGCTCACGGGCGGGAGCCCACGCTCGCGAACCTCCTTCGTGAAGGTCCCGCGCGAGCGGGAGCGGAATCCCTTCGAGCTCTTGACCATCGTTCGCACCTCCGACCGATCTAGGAATCGTGGATCTCCAGCACGTCGAGGAACTCGACCTTCAGGGCCGCTCCGGTGAGCGAAGCGAGGCTCGGTGTCGTCCGACCATCATCTCCCTCGACCCACTCCTTGACGTACGTGCCGGCTTCGGTCCGAATCTCGAGCGTGAATCGCCCCGGGTTCGCCTCCACGACGCGCGCGGCGACGACCCGCCGCGTGCGAACGCGGTCGGACCGACGATGCGCGACGCGCTTCGGCGTGCGCTGGGCGATCGCCTGAGTGAGCGCGAGCTCGAGAGCCTCATTAACTTTTGCCACCGGGACATCCCCCGCCACCCCGACACGGTAGCTCTTCTCCGGACTCGCCTCCTTCACCCGGACGACCTCGGGCGCCTCGGCGACCCGAAGGTCGAGGACCTCGACCCGGCCGGCGGCCCCCCGGGAGAGCGCCTCGCGGACCGGCTCCAAGTCGACCGTGCGCCGGTGGGGGTGCAGGAGCTCGAGGACGAACGGCCGACCTCGTCCGAGCATTCGTGCGTCAATGTCCTCGCGGCCCATCCCATGGAACCGGGTCCCGTCCGCACCCGTCGCCGCCACGAACGGAGCGGCGATGACCTCCTCAACGCTCGTCGAGTAAGTCTTCCCCGTCCCGTTGCACGAACTGCAGCCGCGGCCCCGGCACCGGCGGCACGGCCAGCGCGTCTGGGGGAGCGTTCGGTCGAGCTTGCGGTACCGACCCGCGAAGTAGACCGGAAGGACCGTGAGCTCGACGCGCCCGACCGGAAGGTCGGCGAGGAAGACGACGTCGGGTCGTTCCGTTCCCCCCGAGGCACCGCTCGCCGCTTCGATTCGCTTCCCGAGCTCCCGATTGAACGCCGAGCGAGCGCTCTCCCCCCACTCGGTCCCGACCTCGATCCAGAGGGCTTCCTCCCGCGCGAGACGCTCCGGCTCCCAGCGGGAGCCGCATGTGAACCGGTGCCACTCGAACCCGTCGGCGGCGCGAACCGACCGGTCGACCCAGGTCGGCAGCCGGGAGAAGATCCCCCCGCAGACGAAGCAGTCGGAGGTCTCGGGAACGGGAGGCACGCCGAGGGCCTCCGTGAGCCGTCGGGCGCGTTCGGGGTTCGAAAGACCGTGGCCGAGCTGACCGAAGAGCCGGCCGAAGCACTCAGGGCAGAGCCCCCGACCGAGCGCCTTCGGGGCGCACGCGGCCGCGGCCGGTGGGATCTCGAAGTCGACCGGGTCGGTCACTCCCGGGCGACCGGCGCGCGCCACAAAAGTTCGCGCCCGCCCGGTTCCGATGGCCGCAGAACTTTATCTTCGGCGATTCCGTTCCCCGTGCGACCCATGCCCTCCTCGATCACCGAGGCCGAGCTGACCCGGGCGATCGAGCGCACCTTGGTGGCCCGGGGCAAGATCGCCCCGGCCGAAGCGCGCCCCGTCGCACGGATGGTCCTCGGCTACTTCGGAGCGGACGACAGCGTCCTCGACAACAAGCTCTCGAGCGACGACCGGGACCGGTTCTACCAGCTCGAGGAGGAGGGACTCCTCACGAGCGAGGAGGAGGACGCGACCGTCTCGCGCGGGAAGACCTGGCGGATCCACTACTGGCTTCTCAAGAAGGCGAGGATCCGCGACGTCGGCCAGGGGGGCGAGGCCCCTCCCACGGACGACGCCGAGCACGTCTACCGGTCCATCGGGGAGGCGGCGTGGTCTCGTTCCGCGGACGCGAAGGCCCCCCGGGGGACCTGAAACCAACCCGTTAGCGTCGCGGCGGGGATCCCCGCCGGGGCGGGGGCGAATACTGACGAGACTGGGCCAGGAGCCCCGGGTAGTCGGACGCCTGGATGATCG
>OCOJ01002391.1_pt2 | contig 28721 bp, 29 predicted proteins | sample 1539251 | NCBI WGS metagenome assembly OCOJ01 (sample SAMN01911457, study PRJEB22624) | soil metagenome | biome: Soil | place: Malaysia | collected 2012-04-30 | depth RA_metagenome m
GAGCCGTTCACGACCCCCCGATTCGTCACGCTGCTCTGGGCGCACCAGGACCCGTACACGACGCCGCTCGTCTTCGACTATGTCCAGTACGGACAGACGATCCACTCGTACTCGATCTACCCGTACCTGCCGCTTCTGATGTTCTTCCAGATCCCGGGGCTCTCGTACAAGTGGCTCACGCTCGGCTGCTGGGCCGGTATGGTCCTTCTGGTCCGGAACCGGTTCGACGCCGGCGTCTACCTCGCCCAGCCGTACGTCGTCGTGATGGCCGCGAGCGGCTACAACGACTTTCCGGTCCTTCTCCTCCTCACCCTCGCGTACGTCGGGTTCGAAGGACGGCGCCAGCGGTGGGCCCAGCTCCTCGCGCTCGGCATGAAGCAGTTCGCGAACGTCATCGTCCTGGGATACTACGCGCTCCGTCGGGACTGGAAGAACCTCCTCGTGACGGTCGGAGTCAGCGCGGCGTACATCCTGCCGTTCGTCCTCTGGAGCGGCCCCGTCGTTCTCTGCCCGACCGTGCTCGCGGACCGCCTCGCGTCGTGTCCGAACGGGGGGACGGCCCAGTATCTGCTCAACTACGCGCTCTGGCCCATCTGGGTCCTCGCCGTGTTCTACCCGACTTTCGTCCGGCTCACTCGCGAGTCGGCCGAGAAGGGATGGCTCTTCCGTCGGCGTCTCCAACGATGGTTCCGGGTGGACGACCTTCTTCGGATGCCGTCGTTCGCCATCGTGGGGGCGGCGGGTGCTCTCGCCGCCGTCACGGTGTTTCTCGCGACCGGGCTCTTCATCGGCAGTTCGACCGGCGCTCTCTTGCTCTCCACGCTGCTTGGGGTCGTCGCTCTCGACCTCTGGGTCGGGAGCATGGATGCCACGCGAGGAACCCCTCCCCATCGACTCCTCGGCCGACCGGTCTCGTGGGGATGGTTCCGGCTGGCGGTCGCTCTCGGGAGCTATGCCCTGGCGGTCGCCGCTGTCCTCCGAGGGGTCACTCTCGGCCGACCGCCCATCGAAGGAGCGATCGTTGGCGCCTCCTTGGCCGCCGTGTGGGAAAGCATCGCCTGGTTCGCATCCTCAGCGCCCGAATGACGACGGGTTCGCCCGGGACGAACGGAGTTCGGACCTCCACAGCTCCACCAAGAGGCAGAGAAGGAACGCCGTGAGGACGACGTCGAGCACCATCGACGGCCACGAAATGCCGTCGTCCCATGCCCACACGTTGAGCGCGAGGTCGTAGTTCAGCGCCCCGACGAAGCCGACCCCCCAGAGCCACCACTGGGGCCGGGAGCCGAGGAGCGCCACCGGGAGGAGCCAGATCAGGATGTTGTACGAGAGGAACGGCGTGACAAGGGCGAACCCGACGAGCATGATCGACGCCGCCGAGAGAGGGGATCGGACCCAGAGCAGTACCGAGGCGAGAAGCGCCAGGATGAGCACCCCCTGGGCCGCCTCGATGCCGACCCCTCCGGGGAGCTGGTTGGCGAGCAGCAGCACTCCGTAGAGGTTCACCGAGAACGACCGCCGACCGAGCTGCTGGAAGAAGACGATGCTGAGGAACTGCTGCCCCCAGAGGGCGTAGGTAAGCCCGGTCACGCCCGCGAACGTACCGGCCGCGAGGGCGAACGAGAGGGCCCGTCGGCGGACGAACGAGCCGGTCTCTCCCAGAATCGGAAGGAGGCCGGGAAACCGGGCCGTGGAGAGGAACCCTGCGACGACCGCGCTCAGGAGCTCTCGGCGCGAGGCGAGGTAGAGCGAGAGGAGCACGGTCGCCGGGACGATCGCGTTGGTGGCGCCATCGATCTGGGAGCAGATGATCGGGACGAAGAGCACGGAGGTGCTGACGAACACGGTGACGTACCGACGGTCGGGTCCGGCGGTGGCCCAGGCGAGCGGGACCACCGAAAGCGAGACCAGTCCCCACACGAGGTAGACGCCGGGCAGGCCGCCCAAGCTACCGACCGCCGTCAGGAGGATCGCCGCGAGCCCGTACGGGATTTCCCCCGTGTGCTGGCATTGGGCGACTTGGAACGGACTCTGCCCCGCCCAGAACGCCCTCCCGGAGTTGAGGATCGTGATCGGGTCGCTTCCCCCGGGCCGGCACCCGTACTGACCGCTCAGGATCCCATACGCGCTCACGCACGCGAACGCGACCCCGGCGGCTACGGCCAGTGGTTGCCAGTCGAGCCAGCGAAGGTCGTCCCGCCCGGAGATCCGCCGAAGGACGCGGAGGACCGCCGGGCGAACGATTCCCCCGCGGTCGCTCCGATCGACGAGCACGAGGAGGTTCAGGGCAGCGAGTGCGCCGAGGACCAGCCAGGTGACCGCGTTGTACCAGTCCGCCATCGGAGGTCCGCGGCTGCGAGCGGGACCGCGCTATTTCAGGACTCCCTCGAGAAAGGCGAACCGTCGCGGTCCGAATCGCCGGCGAACGATGACGGAGGCGGCGGGCAGCATCATAAGATAAGCTCTGGACCCGTCCGCGCCATCATGACCGCGCCCGCCCCAGCGTCCGCTCCGTCGCACCCGAAGGGGCTCGGCACACTCCGGGTGAACGGGACCGGATACGACGTCCCCCTCGCGCCGGACCGGAACCTCCTCTACGTTCTCCGGGAGGAGCTTGGCCTCACCGGAACCAAGTACGGATGCGGGGAAGGGGAATGCGGGGCGTGCAAGGTCCTCCTGGACGGCGTGGCGGTTCGCGCCTGCCAGACTTCGGTGGGAGAGGTCGTCGGTCACGCGATTACCACGATCGAGGGGCTGGCGCAGGGCGAAGAGTTCCACCCGGTCCAAACGGCGTTCGTGGAGGCTGGGGCGTTCCAGTGCGGGTTCTGCACTCCGGGAATGATCCTCCAAGCGGTCTCGTTGCTCCGCCAGAATCCGGACCCGAGCGAGGACGAGATCCGGGCCGCCCTGAACGGTAACATCTGCCGGTGCGGCGGTTACTTCAGGATCGTCGCCGCCGTGCAGCGAGCTTCGACCCTTCTCCGCTCGGCGGCGGAGGCGCCCCCATGACGGCCGCCTCCTCGGTCGTTCCGTTCGACCTCCTTCCGGTGAAGGAACGACCGTACTTCGAGCATTACGGGCCCGGTCTCGTGGTCGTCCTCCCGGCGAAACGACCGGGTCCCTCCGGTTGGGGAGAGGGAGGGCCACCCCATGGCGGCGCCTGGATTCACATCGGGGAGGACGGGAGGGCGAGGGCGTTCTCGGGGAAGGTCGAGGTCGGTCAGGGGACGCGGACAGCGCTTTCGCTCGTGGTGGCCGAGGAACTGCGGCTGCCGCTTTCCTCGGTGATCCTGACGATGGGGGACACGGACGTCTGCCCGTGGGACATGGGCACGTTCGGCAGCCGTTCGATGCCGGATCCGGCGCAGCACCTCCGAACCACCGGGGCCGCGGCCCGCGCCGTGCTGGAGCGGCTTGCGGCGGCCCGACTCGGGGTCCCGCCCCAGGAGATCGAGGTCGAGGGAGGCGAGGCCCGTGTCCGGAGCAGGCCGGACGGCGGATCGGTTTCTCTCGGAGAGCTGGTCCGTGGTCATCAAGAGGTTGTGATCGTCGATCCCGCGACGACGCATCCGGAACCGCCGTCGTCGTGGACCCGCGCGGGTCACCCCGTGGAGGACGTAGCTTCTAAGGAGGTCGTCACCGGACGCCGCCGATACACCTCCGACCTCCAACTGCCGGGGATGCTGCACGGCAAGATCCTGTTCCCTCCCTCCTATGGCGCGAAGCTCCGGAAGATCGATGTCGCGGCGGCCCAGGCGATTCCGGGGGTGGTCGTCGTCCGGGAGGGCGAGTTCGTCGGAGTCGTCGCTCCGGACATGATGTCGGCGCGAGCGGCGCTGCGCGCGATTCGGGCGGAGTGGGAGTCCTCTCCGCAGCCCTCCGACCACGAGATCGTCGAGTTCCTCCGCCAGCACCTGGCCGAAGGAGAGGACTTCTGGGATGTTCTCCAGCATGAGACCGGAAACGTGAAGGACGCGTACGCTTCCGCCGCCGCGTCGTTCCACGAGACGTACACGACCGCCTACATCGCCCACTCCCCCCTCGAGACGCACGCGGCGCTCGCCGCGTGGCAGGACGGTCGGGTCACCGTCTGGGTCGGCACCCAGACACCCTTCCGCGCCCGGGACGCGCTCTCCGACGCTCTCGGGATCCCACCCTCGAGCGTGCGCGTGATCGTCCCCCCGACCGGCTCGGGGTTCGGCGGAAAGCACGCCGCCGAGCTCGCGATCGGGACCGCCCGGCTCGCGAAGGACGTGGGTCATCCCGTGCGCGTCGTGTACAGCCGGCAGGAGGAATTCACGCAGGCCTACTTCCGCCCGATGGCCGTGATCGACGTCCGTTCGTCCGTCGGGAAAGACAGGGCACTTACCGCCTGGGAGTTCCACGTCCTCAACGCCGGGTCCGCGGCGGCACGAATCCCGTATCGCGTGGCGAACCAGAAGATCGACAACCAGCCGACCGAGTCCCCGCTCCCGCAGGGGTCGTATCGGGCGCTCGCGGCCACGGCGAACAACTTCGCACGCGAGTCGCACGTCGACGAGGTCGCGGCTCAGCTCGGGTTCGATCCGGTCGAGTTCCGACTGCGGCATCTCGCCGACGACCGGCTGGCCACCGTCCTCCGGGCGGTCACGGAGCACGCGGGGTGGAACCCGCGGCCCTCCCCGGCCCCGGCGCGCGACGGTCAGGGACGGGGCGTCGCCGTCGGGCTCGAGAAGGGCGGTCGCGTGGCGACCTTCGTGGAGGTCGAAGTGCCGGACGACCGCCATCTGAGGATCGAAAGGATCGTGACCGGCTACGAGTGTGGCGCCATCGTCCATCCCTCGAACCTCCGCAGCCAGGTCGAAGGAGGGACGGTCATGGCTCTCGGGGGGGCGCTCTTCGAGGCGGTCCGCTTCCAGGACGGACGAGTCCTCAACCCCAAGTTCTCCGAATACCGGGTCCCCCGGTTCCAGGACGTTCCCCCGATCGAGGTGCTCCTGCTCGACCGGAAGGACCTTCCTTCTCAAGGTGGGGGCGAGACGCCCCTCATCGCGCTCGCCCCCGCGATCGCGAACGCCATCTTCGACGCGGCCGGTACCCGCCTCCGTTCGCTGCCCCTGGTCCCGGACGGCATCGTGCCGTAACGGTCCGAAGCGACTTCGTCTTTCGGACGCCCGGGCGCCGCGGAGCCCCGGGAGCGGATGCCGCCCCGGCCCGGGAGCATTATCCTGCCTCGAGCCCTAACTCCCGACACGGGGAGGTTTCGTGCGATGACCATCACACCTCGGAAACGGCGGTCGGCGGCCACAAGGAAACGGCATCGGAGAGAGCGCAACCGAAGGATCGCCGCCCGACGGCGGCAGGTCCCGCTCGGGGGAAACCGCGCCGGACTGTGAGGGTCTCGGTCACGATGACCTCGCCCGGCTCCCCCTCGACCGCCACCCCCGCGTCGCCGTCACGAGCCTGGCCAGCGCTCTCCTCCCGCGCGGTCCAGGCCCTGCTCGTGGTCGGGTGCTTCGCGTGCGTCGGGGCGGGACTTGCGTTTTCGAATGTCTGCGAGGGAGGCTACTCCCTCATCCTTTGGGGAGGGGGCATCGCCTTCCTCGCGGCGATCCTCTACCGCCTTGGAGCCTGGGCCACGATCATCCCCTTCGTGATCATCACCCTCGCGCTCGTCGGGGGCGGTATCTACGGGGTCACGGTGGCCGGCTGCCCGCTTTGAGAAGAGAGGAACGACGGGGTGAGATCTTCCGACCGTGCGCCCCCGACGGCGCTCCGCCGGGGTAGCGAAGGCTCTATTCGGTCGGGGTGAGTGACGGGACGGATGTCGACCGGGAGTCCCCCGAAGACGTACATCTCCGACCTGCGGCCGGGACGCGTCGCCACTTTCGAGGCGGTCGTCGCAACGCTCGAGCCGACCCGCGAGGTCGATCAGAGGTCCGGCGGCACGAAGAAGGTCCGCAACGGTCTCCTCAACGACGGCACGGCCGAGATCTCGTTCGTGCTGTGGGGCGACGAAGTCGACCTGGTCTCGCAGGGCGAGCGGATCCGGATCGTCGAGGGCTGGGTCAAGGATTACAAGGGTCGGCCGCAGGTCTCGCTCGGGAAAACCGGGCGGATCGAGAAGTCGTGATCGTCGCGGAAGAACGTCCTCCCGCCGCGGTTCGGGCTGTTCGGTAATCTCTTCCGGAGCCCCCCCGAGCCCGGCGAGATGCGCCGGCGGGGGTTTCATAATCTCCGGGACCCTCTTCCTCCGTTGAACCGCCCCGGAACGGGAGCGTGCGATGAGCGCGGACGGAGTCTTCCCGAAGCCGACCTCGGTCCTCATCTTCGGCAACGACCGGCCCCTCCTCAACTGGGTGGCGTACGCGCTCGCCACCATCAACGACCCGGAGTTCGTCTGGACGGACGTTCGGAGCCCGGACCAGGTGCCCTCGGCCACGGACCCAATGTCCCGTCACAAGATCCCACCGGAGCGCATGTACGCCCGGCGGCCGATGGAGCTGACGCTGAACGACTCGGCCGCGAACGTGGCCGTCTCCGCCGTCGTGCGGTCGGACGAGACGCCGGAGAACGTGCAGCGGCTCCTTGACTTTCTTCGTCTTCCCTCACCCACGCAGCATGTCCTCTCCACACCCCGTCGGAACCGACCGCTCGTCGCGGTCCTCTCGAACTCCCAGCGGCTCGCGGCGCTGTATCCGTCGGTCGAGAACGTCTCGTTCACCCTCCGGTCGATCCTCGCGACCGACGCGACCGTGATCATGACCTTCGCCGACACACCGACCGAGGGGAAGCGCGCCTTCGACGCGGTCGTGCTGGTCGATGGCAGCCTGCGCGAGGGCTGGCGGACGGCGACTCTGACGGTCGAGAAGGGGCCCTCGGAGGGGGGACTTCCGACGGGCCTCGCCGTGCGCCTCGGGGAGTTCGCTCCGGTCGCGAGCATCCTGTCCCGGGAGATCGACGGACCGGCGGAGCCGCACCGGGAAGCGCCATAAAAGGTCAGTGTTCTGACGGCCCAAGTCCATGCCCACGGCGGTGCGGAGAAAGGCCGACGTTCTCACGCGCGCACAGCACCGAAGGATCGGCGCCGACCTGTTCAACTACACTTGGACGCTCCTAGATCGAACGGAGCGAACGGCCGACGACGAAGACGAGATGCTCTATGCCGCCCACGCCTCTCGCTACCATTGGGGACATGCCGGGACCGCTCTGAATCGCTCGATCGCCGAATGGCAGATCTCGCGCGTCTACGCGACCCTGAAGCGACCGGAGCCGGCGCTCTACCACGCTCGGCGGTCGCTCGAAATCGCGCGTCGAAACCACCTCGGCCGGTTCTACCTCGCGTACGCGTACGAAGCCCTGGCGCGCGCCTCGGCCGTCGCGGGAGAGACCCGCGCCCGGGGCCGATACCTTCGGGAGGCACGTCGAATCGGCTCGACCGTTCGCGACCGGGACGACCGACGGATGCTGTTGGAGGACCTCGCGACGATCTCGTGACGCGAGACCTCGGCGTTGGGGATGCGTCGGGAGTTCGATTGTTTCGGGTCCGAGGGATCTTAGCGTTGGGCACCGGTGCGCGTGCTGGGGCCGCCCGCGGGCACCGGAAGCTTCGGCCGTGAACCCTGAGCTCCCTCCCGCACGGATTCCTGCATCCGAGCCGCCTCGGGCGCATCGAGCTCGTGAACGTATCGACCACCGCGCATGAGCGAGACGATCGCCGCCACGCCGGTCAAAACGGCCGAGATCAGGAAGGCGAGGTCGATGCCGCGAAGGAAGGCGGGGGCCACCGCGTTCGGGAAGAACGAGCGCGACAGCAGGGTCGGTCCGAGCTGCGCCTGGAGGTTCGGCGGAAGCAAGGGAATGTAGAACGACATCGGATTCTGACCCAGGAAGGCACCGAAGAGGGCGCCCGTCGGGTTCGACGACACGGCGTTCGTGAACTGGGAGAGGTACGGCTGGGGCACTCCGGCGGAGCTGAGCGCGGCGTAGACCGAGCTCGAGAGCCCGTTCGAAAGGCCGACGAGCACGATCGTGAAGAAGAGGGCCATCGAGAGCTGCATGCCGGCGTTCTGAAGGGTGGCTCGCATCCCCGACGCCGTGCCCCGTTGCTCGGCCGGAACCGCGTTCATGATCGCCGCGGTGTTGGGAGCGGCGAACATCCCCATCCCGCATCCCTGGGCGAACAGGGCCGCGCCCATCTCCCAGTAGACGAAGTTGTACGGTAGGAACATGAGGACCACGAAGGTCGCCGCGCTCAGCCCCATCCCGGCGCTCGCGAGGTACCGAGCTCCGAAGCGGTCGGACAGCCAGCCGCTGAGCGGTCCCATCGTGACGAAACCGGCCATCATCGGCATCATGTAGATGCCGGCCCAGAACGGGGTCTGAGAGAACGAGTAGCCGTGGAGGGGGAGCCAGATCCCCTGGAACCAGATGACCATCATGAACATCACCCCGCCCCGCGCGATCGACCCGAGGACCCCCGCGAGGTTCCCGGCGGCGAACGCGCGAATCCGGAACAGTTCGAGCCGGAACATCGGGTCCGGGACCCGCATCTCGATGAACGGGAAGGCGGCGAGGAGCGCGCTGCCGACGCCGATCCCCGACCAGACCCACGGGCTCGTCCAGCCCATCGGCTGGTTCCCGTAGGGCATCAGACCGTACGTGACCGCGACCAGAAGGATCGTGAGACCGGCCCCGAAGGTGGTGTTCCCGAGGTAGTCGATCTTCTGACCCTGGCGCATCGGGACCACGTCGTGGAGCTTGTAGTACGCCCAGACCGTTCCGCCGATCGCGACCGGAACGCTCGCGAGGAAGATCACTCTCCAGGCGGGGAGCACCAGCGGGCCGACCTGGATGTCACTGAGGCCCGCGAGGACCCCGCCGAGGACGAGCCCGACGACCGACCCTCCCATGGCGGCGACCTGGTTGATCCCGAGCGCCTTTCCCCGCTCCGAGGCGGGGAAGGCGTCCGTGATGAGCGCGGCGGAGTTGGCGAACAGGAACGCACCGCCGATCCCCTGCACGATCCGGAAGCCGACGAGCTCCCAGGCGCCGAGCGTCCCGGAGTTCGGGACGAGGAAGAGCATGACGGAGCCGACCGCGAAGATGGCGAACCCGAGGTTGTACATCCGGGCCCGCCCCCACATGTCGGAGATCCGCCCAAACGTCACGAGGAGGGTCGCGGTGACGACGCCGTAGCCGAGCAGGAGCCAGATGAGGAGGGTGATGTTCCCGGGGGCGAACGCGTCGACGTGGAGCCCCCGGAAGATCACGGGCAGCGAGATCAGGATGATCGTGCCGTTGATCGACGCCACGAGCGCGCCAAGGGTGGTGTTCGAAAGGACGGTCCACTTGTACTCCATCTCGACGGCTTGCGGAGGCGCCCCCGTGCTCGGACGGTGGCGCCCGAGCCCGGAGTGGGCAGGTCCTCTCCGGACCCAAGGAGCGACGCCCCCTTCATGACCGAGATGTGAGGCAGGCTTGACGGTCCGACTCCTCCCAGAAGGACGATGGAAAGATGTACGGGTTCCCCCCTCGGACGCCCCCGGAGTTACCTCGCATGGGCGGGAGCGAGCCGGACCCCGGAGCCCGCGTGCGCATCCGTCGCGCGACGCCGGAAGACCGTTTCGGGATGGCGCGGGTTCACGTGGAGTCCTGGAAGACGACCTACCGCGGGATGGTGCCGGACGACCGTCTGGACTCCCTCACGGTTGAGTCCGATATCGCCGGAGGCTTCGGGAGCCTCCTTCAGGAGCCGCGACCCGGGTTCGCCCAGTTCGTCGCCACCACGAACCCGGGCGAGGTCGTCGGGTTCGCCGCGGCGTGTCCCAACCGGGAGCCCGACGGCGAATACACAGGCGAGCTGGGGGCGATCTACATCCTCCGACCCTACCAACGGCTCGGGGTCGGAACTTCACTGGTCCGGGCGGTGGCGCGTTTCCTCGGGAACGAGGGGCACACGAGCATGATCGTGTGGGTCCTCGAGCAGAACCCCTACCGGCGGTTCTACGAAAAGCTGGGCGGGACCCCGGTCCGTAAGCGGATGGGGCCGTCGCGAATCGCGGGTCGATCGATCCCCGAGGTCAGTTACGGCTGGCGCGACCTGAGCCCGCTGATGCGTTAGCCTTCTCGCGCTCGCCGACGGCGCGAGCGACGATTGGAATCGCTCGATTCATCATCGTCCGAGCGTCCTCGGTCGCGCGAACGGAACGGCCGACCGCCCCGACCCTCCCTGCGGTCCGAGAAACGACGCGGTCCACCGCCGCCGGAGCGGAACTCCCGTCGCCCGTACGGTGGCCCACCCCGGAAGCCTCGATTCCCGCCGCCCCGGTCCGGGCGGGGTGGAAGAGTGAACCGGTTCCCGCATGCCTCGCATTCCCCGACCAGGAGCCCGTCCTCTCCGGTGGAGAAGCGGAGCGGAGCGCCGCACTTGCGGCACGGTCGACTTCTCGGTCCCTCCGACTCGAACCGCGGCCCGCGTTCCCGGCTCCGTTCCTTCGGGCGTTCCTCGCTCTGGGGAACGAAGATAGTGGAGGTCTCGCATTCGGGGCACGCGACCTTTAGAGAACCGTTCGGGCCCGGCCCGATCGCAAGGGGAGTCCCGCACTCCTCGCATTCGGGTCCGCCCTCCACAACCTCCACCTCCTCCTCTTCGTCGTCCTCCTCTGCGGTGGAGGTCGGACCGCGCGCGGGCGGGGAGCCAAGACGGGCGGAGACTGTGCTCCCTTCGACCATCGCGAACTCCTTCGAGCAGGAAGGGCAGACGCCGGTCTTCAGCCGTACTTCGTGGTCCGCGAACTCCATTGCGGAGCCGCATTCGGGGCATGTGCTCGCCATCGTCGTGGCTTCTCCGACCACGCGGGCCCACATTACGTTCCCCATCCGCTTCGCGTGGTGACGTTGGACCGGTGGCCCTTCCGTCACCCCGTCGAAAGAGACGCCGTCGAGTTCATCGAGAGCGGACGTCGAGCGCGGTTGACGAAGCCGTTTCTCAGTGCTGGCGTCCGTTCGTCGAACGTAATACGTTGAGTGGGCGATGGCCGAAGGAACTCGGAGCAGGTGAGGGATTCTCAGTATGGTCGTGGTGTTGGACGGTCACTCTTTGAAGGCCGAGGATGTGGTCCGGGTCGCGAGGAACGGAGAAACAGTATCGGTCACGAAGGAGGCGCTCGAACGCGTCGACAAGTGCCGTGCGCTCCTCGAACGGAAGATCGCCGCGAAGGAGATCATGTACGGGGTGAACACCGGCATCGGCGAGCTCTCCGAAGTCGTCCTCACCCCGACGCAGGTCGAGAGGTTCCAGAAGTACCTCGTCTACTCCCACGCGGCCGGGTGCGGAGACCCGATCGCGGAAGAAGACGCCCGGTCGGCCATTCTCTCCCGTCTCAACACTCACTGCTGGGGGCATTCGGGGATCCGTCGCGAGCTCGTCGAACTGATGGTCGAGATGCTCAACCGCGGGGTGAACCCGGTCATGTGCCAGAAGGGGTCGGTCGGCGCCTGCGGGGACCTCTCGCCGATGGCGCAGATGGCGCTCGTCCTGATGGGCGAGGGAGAGGCGTTCTACCACGGGAAGAGGCTTCCCGGTCGCGAGGCCCTCGAGGCCGCCGGGCTCTCGCCGAACGTCTTCCGAGAACGGGACGGCCTCGCCTCGATCAACGGCTCGAACGTGATGACCGGGATGGGGTGTCTCGAGCTCGTCGACGCGGAGCGTTGGCTCAAGACGCAAGAAATCGCGCTCGCGATGACCCTCGAGGCGCTCAACGCGAACCTCGCCGCCTACGACCCTCGGGTCCATGACGTCCGGGGATATCCCGGTGCTCAGGCGTGCGCGGAGAACATCCGGCGGATCACGAACGGCTCCGAGCTCCTGAAGCGCCCCGGAAAGAAGGTGCAGGACGCCTACTCGCTGCGCTCCAGCCCCCAGGTGATCGGGGCCGCCAAGGATGCCCTTGCTTGGAGCCGCTACATGCTCGAGATCGAGCTCAACCACGCGGCCGACAACCCGACGTTCTTCCCGGACGAGGAGCTCGTCCTGAGCGCCGCGAACTTCCAGGGGACGCCGATGGCGTTCGCGATCGAGCTCCTGGGCATGGTCGTCACGACCGTCGGGGTCCTCTCCGAACGCCGAACCAACCGCCTTCTCAACTCTCATCTGTCGATGGGGCTCCCCGCTTTCCTGACAAAGGGCGCGGGGATGTTCTCCGGGCTGATGCTCTCGCAGTACACCGCCGGGGCGCTGGTCGCCGAGAACCGGGTGCTCTCGACCCCCGCGGCGATCGGGTCGATCCCGGCCGCGGCCGACCAGGAGGACTTCGTCTCGATGGGGATGACCTCCGCGATCAAGTCGCGCAGCATCGTCGAGAACTCCTGGACGATCGTGGCGATCGAGCTCATCGCTGCGGCCCAGGCGTTCGACTTCCGAGCGCCGGTCAAGCCGTCCCCGGCGTGCCACGCTGCGTTCGAGACGATCCGGGCGCACGTGAAGACGCTCGAGGAGGACCGCCCTCTCTACAACGACATCAACAGGCTGTCGAAGGTGGCGAAGTCCGGGGAGATCCTCGAGGCGGTCGAAGCGGTCGTGGGTCCTCTGAGGTAGTTTCTCCCTCCCACGTCAGACTTTGATCGTGTAACGGACGACCGGGTTGTCGACGTACTCGAGGACCTTCTCGACGCCCCTCTCCCGGCCGACCCGATAGGCGGTCTTCAGGACCTCGTCCCGTTCCGCGTCCGAGAGCGGAGGGACGCTCTCGATGGTCGCGGTCACCGGGTCCGCGTGCCGGTCGAAGCAGGCGAGGATCGCTCGGAAGTTCGGGAAGGCGCACTGGAAGAGCGCCACTTGCAACTTCACGTCGGGGGGCGGCGGGCGCGCTAGGTAGCTCTTCATCTCGTAGAACCGGTCGCGCCCGTTCCAGTAGTCCGGCTGGGCGTAGATTCCGACGTGTTCGTTGAGAAGAATGATCCGGCTCCGGGGCCGAGGAAGTCCCATCAGCTCCCTCTTCCGGAACGCCTGGAGCACCCCGAAGACCGAGGTGAGCTGGCGGTCCCGCTCCTCGGGGCTGAGGGTGATGTCCGCATCCGCGAGCTCCTCGTCCAGGCTCTCGACGGCGAGGCGCTGCATCGCGCTCGTCGTCGGCCGCCGACCCTGGCCGAACTCGTAGCTGAACCGAGAGAGCGTCCCGTCGATCGCTTTGCCGACCGCCATCCCGACCTCATCCTTCTCCGTGACCGGCCGCGGGTATGTCGCCTCGACGACGTCGTGGGCGGCGACCGTCTTGATCGTGGTCATCGTGCGGAGGTCGACAGAGAGGGTGGCGTCCTGATGGGGAGCCGAACTTGAACCTCGGCCACTCCGCGGTCCCCTCCGCTTCCCACCATCCCCGACTCGGATAAGATGGACCCGCCCTCGAATGGAGACCGGCGTTCCAGTTGACGGAACGTTATTCCGATGCGAGCCACTCCGACGTGAGGGACCGGTGCAGGAAGCCGGAGCCTGGCCCGGGGGAACGATGACGAATTCGATCGAGGTCTCGAAGCTGGTGAAGACGTACGGGTCGCTCCGTGCGGTCGACGGTCTCGACTGCGACGTTCGGACCGGCGAGGTGTTCTCCTTCCTCGGCCCGAACGGCGCGGGAAAGACGACCACTGTCGAGATTCTCGAAGGCCTTCGACGCAAGACGAGCGGCGAGGTGCGGGTCCTGGGCTTCGACCCCTGGACCCAGCTCGACCAGGTGCGGTCTCGGATCGGCGTGACACCGCAGGACTTCCATTTCTTCCCGAAGTTGACCCCCCGGGAGGCTCTTCGGCTCTACGCGAATCTCTTCGGAGTCAAGCCGGACGTCGACGAGCTCCTCGCCCGGGTCGAGCTCCAGGACAAGGCGAACGACTACTACGACACGCTCTCCGGCGGGCAACATCAGAAGATGGGGGTCGCGCTCGCGCTCGTGAACGACCCCGAGCTCCTGTTCCTCGACGAACCGACGACCGGGTTGGACCCCCGGGCCCGCCGGGCGATCTGGGAGGTCATCCGGCATCTGAAGCTCGAGGGGCGGACCGTGTTCCTGACCACCCACTACCTCGAGGAAGCACAGCAGCTCTCGGACCGGATCGCGATCATCAACCGAGGCCGGATCATCGCGACCGGTTCCCCGGTCGATATCATCGCGCGCTTCGGGCGCCCCGAGCGGCTTCGGGTCGTGGGGGATCCGGCGCTCGCCGACCGGATCGCGACCTTGGGCCTTCACGTCGAGCGGGTCGATGGCGCGGTCGAGGTCGAGCTCCGGTCGAAGGCCGATGCGCTCGCGATCCTCGCGTTGGTGGCCTCGAGCGGGCTGCGGTGGGATCGCTTCTCGATCCAGACCGACACGCTCGAGGACGTGTTCATCTCGATGGTCGGCCGGCTCGAGGACGGGTCGACCCCGGGGGCGATTCCGGAGGAGGCCGGAAAATGAACTTCCGTCGCATCGCGGCGTACTTCCCGGCGTTTGCGAAAGGGTACATCCGGAATCCCCTCGGCCTGTTCATGTCGCTGATCTTCCCGGTGATCTTGATCCTCATCTTCGGAGCGGTCTTCTCGAACTCCGGGAGTAGCCAGGTTCCCCTGACGGTCGAGAACCTCGACCACAACTCCCCGGCGAGCGTCGCGTTCCTCTCCGCGCTCAACTCGACCGGCGTCGTCACGGTCAATGTCGTCTCACCCGACGTGGGCAACCTCTCGACGTACCTCGCCCACAACGACCTCTCGGCCGGCCTCGTGATCCCCGCCGGGTTCAACGCCACCCTCTCCGCCTGCGCCGCGCATCTTCCGAGCTGCGGCCCCGTCCAGCTCCTTGTGTTCACGAACCCGTCCTCCGGCTCGGAGGCCGGGATCGTGGAGGGGGCCGTCCAGGGCGTCGCGAACGGCGAGAACCTGCGGATCGCGGGCGGGACGGTCGTCGTCGCGCCCGTGAACCTGAACGTCGGCAATCAGCTCTACCGGTACATCGACTACCTCGTCCCGGGCCTCATCGGGTTCTCGGTCCTCGTAGCCCCGATGTTCTCGATGGTCAACGTGAGCTCGACCTGGAAGCGCGACAAGCTGTTCCGCCAGCTCTCGCTGACCCCCCTCACCCGAGGCGAGTGGCTCACCGCCACGTTCCTGTGGTACGTCCTGCTCGCGTTCGTCTCGACGCTGCTCCTCCTGGGCGTCGGCACGGCGGTGTTCGGGGCGCACGTGACTCTGACCTTGCTCGCCCTTCCGTTCCTGGTGGTCGGGCCCATCCTGTTCGTCTCGATCGGACTGCTCGCGGGCTCGGTCTCGAAGACTCCCGAGACCGCGGGGGTGATCGGGAACATCATCACCTTCCCGATGATGTTCCTCTCGGGGACGTTCTTCCCGGTCTCGCTGTTCCCCTCGTGGCTCGTCCCGGTGGCCCACGCCCTTCCGCTCTACTACGTCATTGACGGACTCAACGCTGCGATGGTCTTCGGAAACGCGTCGGCCGCGTATCTCGACCTCGCGGTGACCACCGTGCTCGCGGTCATCTTCTCGCTGGCCGCGGTTCGATTCTTCAGCTGGCGGGAGGACTAGGAGCTTCCGGACGGAAGCGGCAATCCGCTGCCCCGTCTCCGTCGCTTCCCCGGTCTAGTCGGCACGGATCGCCTTGGCGAGCGCTTCCGAGAGCGGGAACGTGGGGCACGCCGGATACTTCAGGATCGCTCGGGCTTGGTCGACGGTGACGGTGAGCGAACCCCAGACTCCCTTCGCCCCCGTGACCGCACGGAACGCCACCAGTCCCTTCCCGACCAGGGTCGGCGCAGCAAGCTGGTCCCACCGCAGGGAGATCCGGCTCAGGAGGTAGCGGAACTCGATGGTCGAGGGGGTGACGAGGATCTGCCGGGGAAATCGGTCCAGAACGGCGAGCCCGATCAGGAAGGCGGCGATGGCGAGCAGGGCACCGGGGAGGTCGACCGCGAACAGTCCGGGCGCACGGACCACGACGATCACCGCCGCGAGGAGCACCGCGACGCCGAGCGCGAAGAGGATGTAGACCGAGTAGGCCCACCACGACCGCCGACCGCTCCGCACCGGGATCGGGGGAGCTGCGGGGGATGCCGGTTCGCCGCCCATGGGCATAGTCCCCATTTCTCGTGGGGAGTACAAAAAGTGGCGGACGGATGCGCCGAACGGTCCCCGGGCGCAGAGCCGTCGTTCCGTCCGGGGGGCACCGCCCCTATCTCACCGCGGCCCGTTCGGGGGGCGCGAGCAGGGAACGAATCGCGATGGCCGCCCTGAGGTCAAGATTCCGTCGAGGGCTCTTGACCCCCCCTTGATTAGCTCACGTCTCGGTGGACCGGCCGTGGCCCCATCCGCCGTTGTCACGCAGGGCCCGGCGCCGCCGGCGGTTCCTGTCGTGCCGGCCCGTCATCCGATCGACCATCCTCCTCGAGTACGCGGGGTCGTGACGGTCATCATCGACCGATGCAAGGAGTGCGAGTTCTGCGTCCACTACTGCCCCAAGGACGTCCTCGAGATCGCGCCGACGTACAACTCGCGCGGGTACCGCCCGGTCCGGGTGAAGGAGTCGCGCAAGGACGAGTGCATCGCGTGTCGGTTCTGTCAGGACGTCTGCCCGGAGTACGCGATCTTCGTTGAGGAGGTGGGGAAGTGAGCCCCGAGAAAGGGGTCGTGCTCACGGGCTCCCACTTCATGCTCGGCGACCAGGCGTGCGCCGAGGGAGCGATCTACGCCGGTTGTCGGTTCTTCGCGGGATACCCCATCACGCCCGCGACCGAGATCGCGGAGAGGATGGCCGAGCGACTTCCGCCGATCGGCGGGCAGTACATCCAGATGGAGGATGAGATCGGCTCGGTCGCAGCGATCCTGGGAGCGAGCGTGGCGGGCGTGAAGGCGATGACCGCCACCTCGGGACCGGGGTTCTCGCTGATGCAGGAGAATCTGGGCCTCGGCTTCATGATGGAAGTTCCGTGCGTGGTCGTCAACGTCCAGCGGGGAGGGCCGAGCACCGGCCTCCCGACATCGGTCGGCCAGCAGGACATGATGCAGGCGCGGTTCGGCTCTCACGGCGATTACGCGGCGATCGCCTACTCTCCTTCGTCCCCCCAGGAAGCGTTTGAGCTCACCGTGGACGCGTTCAACACCGCCGAGCGGCTTCGGACCCCGGTCCTCGTCATGATGGACGAGGTCGTCGGCCACATGCGCGAGCGCGTCGTCATCCCCGAGGCCGGCAAGAGACCGCTTCTCTACCGTCGCCTTCCTTCGGTTCCCCCGAGCCAATATCGTCCCTACCGAGTGGGGGAGGACCTCGTCCCCGAGATGGCGCTGGCCGGAGGGGGCTACAGCGTCCGGATGACCAGTCTCACGCATGACGAGCTGGGGCGCGCCGTCACCGACACGGCAACCCAGGCCGTTCTGCTCCCTCGCCTTCTGCGGAAGGTCTCCGAGCACCGGGAGGTCTACGAGCAGTACGAGCTGCGCCATGCGAAGGACGCGGAGGTGCTGGTCGTCGCCTACGGCATCACCGGGCGTTCCGCCCTGGGCGCGGTCGAGCTGGGCCGGACGCGAGGGGTCCGGGTCGGATTGTTCCGGCCGAAGACCGTCTGGCCCTTCCCGGCCGACGCCCTCCTGCGCGCCGCCCGCTCGGTCCGCCGCGTCGTCGTCGCCGAGGTGAACATGGGCCAGGTGGCGCTCGAGGTCGAGCGGTTGCTCGCCGGGAAGTGCACCATCGTCCGGGTGACGAGCCCCGGCGGAGAGGTGCTCGCGCCCGAGCTGATCCTGGAGGCGTGCTCTCCCGAGCGCGCTCCGAAGGTGAGAGGATGATCCCCGGGACCGACGAACACCGGGTCCGGACTCCCGAGACCGAGAAGGCTCCGCCCCACGGACACCCGCTCGACTCGGTCCTCCGGTCCGAGGTTCTCCCGCACATCTGGTGCCCCGGATGCGGGATCGGCGTCGCGCTCGGGGCGTTCCTTCAAGGCCTCGACCGAGCGGGGATCCCGGTCGAGAAGCGGGTCCTGGTCGGCGGGATCGGTTGTTCTTCGCGGGTCGTCTACTACGCGAAGGCGGACGCCTACCACACCACTCACGGACGCGCCATCCCCTTCGCGACCGGCATCAAGCTCGGGAACCCGTCGCTCCACGTGACGGTGTTCGCCGGGGACGGCGACCTCTTCGCGATCGGGGGCAATCACTTCATCCACGCCGCGCGGAGGAACATGGACCTTCTCGTGGTTTGCATCAATAATTTCAACTACGGAATGACCGGGGGGCAGTCCGGTCCGACCACCCCCCACGACGCGAAAACGACGACGACGCCGAACGGGAACTTCGAGATCCCGTTCAACCTCCCGCAGCTCGCCGCCGCCGTCGGAGCGGTCTACGTCGCCCGATGGACGACGCTCGATGTTCGTCGCCTTCGCGACTGCTTCACCGAAGCGGCGGGAAAGCAGGGGTTCCGGTTCGTCGAGGTCCTCGCGCCGTGCCCGGTGAGCTTCGGGAAGAACAACGACATCGGAAGCGGCCTCGACGAGATGGACTACTACCGGGGCCTCGAGCAGATCTGGGGCTCGGCGGCCGGCCTCCCCGAGCGGGTCGAGGTCCGGTCGAGCGGGGACCTCTCGGGAACCGATATCTCGCTCCACCGGCCGATCATCGTCGGGAAGTTCGTCGACCGGGTGCGTCCGACGTTCCTCGACAGCTACAAGGCGGTCGCTACGGCGGCGGCCGCGAAGGGGAAGGCCCCATGACACGGATCCGATTCGCCGGATTCGGAGGCCAGGGAGTGGTCCTCTCCGGGTTCATTCTCGGCCGGGCCGCATGCCTTCACGCCGGAAAGAACGCGGCGATGACCCAGAACTACGGACCCGAGTCGCGCGGGGGCGCGTGCAGCGCGGACGTGGTAGTGGAGGACAAGGAGATCGCCGTCCCCGTCTTCGCCCAGCCCGATGTCCTCATCCTGCTCTCGCAGGAGGCGGCGAACAAGAACGCCTCGTGGATCCCCGGAGCGAAGCTCGTCCTGATCGACGAGGACCTCGTCCACCTCGAAGGCGAGGACCCGAAGATCCTGAAGGCCCCGTTCACTCGGATGGCGACCTCCCTCGGTCGGCGGATCGTCGCGAACATCGTCATGCTCGGCTATCTGACCGACCGCTCGAAGATCGTCCCCGCGACGGCGATGGAGGAGGCGATCCGCGACACCGTCCCGCCGAAGACGATCGACCTCAACCTGAAGGCGTTCCGTGCGGGGCTCGCGGTCCCGGGGGCCGGATGACGATCCTCCCCGTCATGGTGGTCGGCGGTGGGATCGCCGGAGTCCAGGCCGCCCTCGACCTCGCGGACGCCGGCCGTCGTGTCGTCCTCGTCGAGAAGACGCCCTCGATCGGGGGAAAGATGGCGGCGCTCGACAAGAACTTCCCGACGCTCGACTGCAGCATCTGCATCGAAGCGCCGAAGCTCTCGGNAGGTCGCCGAGAACCGGAACATCGAGGTCCTCTCGAACGCCGAGGTCACCGCCGTCGCGCGGACCCCCACGGGAAGCTTCCGAGTGACGCTCAGCCGCCACGGCAACCTGGTCAACGACGAGTGCACGCGCTGCGGCCTCTGTTCCGAGGCCTGTCCGGTGGTGCTCCCGAACGAGTTCGATTCGGGAATGGCGAGCCGAAAGGCGGTGTACACGCCGTTTCCCCAGGCGGTTCCGGGTCCGTACTTCCTCTCCGTGGCTGACTGCGTGAACGAACCGCCGATCGTGCTGCCGTGCTCCCGGTGCCTGGACGTCTGCCCGCCGAAGGCGATCTCGTGGGACCGACCGCTCGAGCTGGGCCTCGAGCGCGAGGTCGCCGCGGTGATCGCCGCAACCGGCTTCGACCTCTACGACCCCGCATCGCTCGAGGAGTATGGCTACGGGTCGCATCCGGACATCGTGACCGCGATGGAGTTCGAACGGCTCCTCTCCTCCGCGGGCCCGACCGGCGGCGAGATCCTCTGCCCGTCCGACGGTCGACACGCTCGTCGTGTCGTCTTCGTCCTGTGCGCGGGCTCGCGCGATTCCCGACGCTTGAGTCAGTGTTCGCGGTTCTGCTGCATGTACTCGATCAAGGAGGCCGTGCAGGCGCGCGACCACGGCGTCGACTCGGTCAAGATTCTCTACATGGACATCCGCGCCTACGGCAAGGGGTTCGACGGGTTCTACCAGCGGGCGCAGGAGGAGGGAGTGGAGTTCCTCCGCGGCCGGGTCGGCCGCGTGCAGCCCGGGCTCGACGGGATCCAGGTTCGCTTCGAGGACACGCTCCGGGGCGCGGCGGAGGAGATCTCGGCCGACCTCGTCGTCCTTGCGACCGGCGCGAAGCCGCCGCAGGGCCTCGCGGAGCTCTCGAAGGCGCTCGGGGTCCGCCTCGGTGCGGACGGCTTCCTCGACAGCGATTCCGCGCCGGAAGGGATCTTCGTCGCGGGGTCGGCGACCGGACCGAAGGACATCCCCGACAGCGTCACCGAGGCCGGTGCGGCCGCCGCCCGCGCGATGGAGCGGGCCCCCGAGAAGAGCTGGCCCGAGCCGGAGCGCGGAGAGCCGCTCGACGTATCGGGGGCAGCGAAGGTCGGAGTCTTCCTGTGCGACTGCGGAAGCAACATCGCCGGCGTGGTCGAGGTCCCGAAAGTGGTCGAGTACGCCCGGACCATCCCCGGGGTCGCCCACGCCGAAGAGGTTCGGTTCGCCTGTGCCGGAAACACGCAGACCGACATCGCGAAGCGGATCCGGGAGAAGGGCCTCACGAGACTCGTGGTCGGAGCGTGCTCTCCGAAGACCCACGAGGGGACGTTCAAGCGGGTCTGCCTGAGAGCGGGCCTCAACCCATATCTCCTCGAGATGTCGAACATCCGAAATCAGGATTCCTGGGTCCACAAATCGGACCGGCCGTCCGCGACCGAGAAGGCTCGGGATATGGTGCGGATGGCCGTCGAGAAGGCATCCCTCCTCCAGCCGCTCGAGTCATACGAGCAGCCGATGGTCCAGGCCGCGCTCGTGGTCGGCGGCGGGCCCGCCGGCATGGCGGCGGCGACGAGCCTCGCCCGCCAGGGGTTCGAGACCCATCTGGTCGAGAGGGAGCGGGAGGTCGGCGGGCACCTCCGCCACCTCGACCAGATCGAGCCTTCCGGCGCCGACGCGAAGTCGCTGCTCACCGCGATGCTCGGGAATCTCGAGACCTCCGGGGCGAAGCTCCACCTCGGCACCGAGGTCGCCCAGATCGACGGGCACGTCGGAAACTTCCATGCCCGGCTCGGGACCGGTGAGACGGTCGAGGCGGGCGTCGTGGTCCTCGCGATGGGGGCCACCATGGTGCGGCCCCCGGAGGACTACCCCCTGCGTTCCGCGTACGACCTTGAGACGGTGACCAACCAGCGGCTCGAGGAGATGCTCTCCTGGGGGCGAGTCCCGGGCCGTACGGTCACGCTCGTCTCGTGCATCGGCGCCCGCTCGGACGAACGCGGATGCTCTCGATACTGTTGCAGCTCGATGGTCGGGCAGGCACTTCGGCTGCGTCGCATGGGAAAGAAAGTCCGGCTCCTCTACCGGGACCTGCGGGCGTACGCCCGGGGTGCGGAGGAGCTCTACCGGACCGCGGCGGAGGAAGGGGTCGCCTTCTTCCGGTACCCGGACGTGCCGGCCGAGAAGGCGGTCCGGGTCGTCCCGGGGGCCGTGCGGTTCCATGACGTCCTGCTCGACCGGGACGTCGAGCTCCCCACCGACCTCCTCGTCCTCGTCTGCGGCCTCGTTCCGGAGGACCCAGCCGTCGCCAAGATGCTCAAGGTCTCCCGCAGCTCCGATGGGTTCCTGCTCGAGCGGCATCCGAAGCTCGGACCGGTCGAGGCGGGCAGCGCGGGGATCTTCCTCGCTGGGACGGCCCAGGGACCGAAGGACCTCGGGGAATCGATCCAGCAGGGACTCGCGACAGCGGCGAAGGCGGCCGCGCTCCTTTCGCGCGACACGATCGAGAAGGAGCCGCTGTGTGCCGTGATCGACGAGACGACCTGCAACGGCTGCGGTCGGTGCGTCCGGGTCTGCTCGTTCGGAGCGCTGGAGCCGTACACCGTCGACGAGGGGGGAAAGAAGAGCAAGAAGGTCCGGGTGATCACGGCGGCGTGCATGGGTTGCGGCACGTGCGCCGCGGACTGCTTCCGCGACTCGATCACGACGCCGTTCTTCACGGACGAGCAGATCGAAGCGCAGGTCGACGCCGCGCTGTCCGACGACCCCGCGTCGAAGGTGCTCGTCTTCGCCTGCAACTGGTGCTCCTACGCCGGCGCCGACCAGGCGGGGATCGAGAAGATCCAGTACCCGAGCAACGGCCGGATCATCCGTACGATGTGCTCGGGCCGGGTCTCCGACCGGTTCATCAAGCGCGCCTTCGAGAAGGGAGCGGGAGCGGTCCTGGTGACGGGCTGCCATCCCGGGGACTGTCACTACATCAACGCGAACAGCTGGACGGGGAAGCGCTTCGAGATCTGGAGGAAGACGTTCGAGCGGCGGGGGATCGCTCCCGAGCGGTTCCAGCTCGAGTGGATCTCCGCGGCCGAGGGAAAGGAGTTCGCCGCGAAGATGAAGGAGATGGCGACGGTGCTGCGCGACCACGCCGCGGCGGCGCCGCCTCCCGCGGAGGCGGTCAGTGCCGGAAAGTGAGTCGCGACCGATCGTCTGGAGCGACGAGCTCTGGGACGACCTGCTCCGGGAGACCGACGCCGGGGTCTGCTACCAATGCGGCACGTGCACCGCGACCTGTCCGCTGGCCGAGCGCGGTGCGCTCAACGTCCGCCAGCTGATCCGCCTCGGCGCGTTCGGGTCCGGCGTTCCCGGGAGGGCGGTCGATTCCCCCGGTCTATGGTCGTGCACGACGTGCGCGCAGTGCAACGTCGGCTGTCCGCGGGGCGTCGACGTGGTCGAGGTCGTCCGCCATCTGCGCGGTCGCGCTTGGAAGCGGAACGAGGTTCCGGCCGGTCTTCGTCCCCTCCTGTGGGCGGAGTTCCAGGACGGGAACCCGTACCGGATGCCGCCGTCCCAGCGGACCCAGTGGATGCGGGGACTTTCGGGCCCCGCCGCGGGCTCCTCGGACGGTGCGAGCACCGTACTCTACGTGGGGTGCACCGCGAGCTACGACCCCCGCGCCCAGCGAACGGCCCGGGCCCTGGCGCGTCTCCTCGCGGCGGCGGACGTCCCGTTCCGTCTTCTCGGAGAGAACGAGGTCTGCTGCGGCGAGACCCCGCGAGCGCTCGGCGCCCAGGGATTGTTCCGCGACCTCTCCTCCCGGGCGGCGGAATCGCTGCGGACCGCGGGAGCGACCCGGGTGGTGACGATCTCCCCGCACTGCTTCGACGCGCTCCGCGCGGGCCTGTCGAACGAGGTCGAGGTCGTCCACTACAGCCAGCTGCTCGACGAGCTCGTCTCGGGCGGGAAGCTGAAGGTGGGTGGCACCCCCGCCCCGAACCTGACGTACCACGACCCGTGCTACCTCGGTCGCCAGCACGGCGTCTACGAAGCGCCCCGGCGCCTCCTCGAATCGACGGGGGCGAAGATCCTCGAGATGCCCCGGAACCGGCGCTGGGCCCTCTGCTGCGGAGGCGGGGGAGGGAACATGTGGCGGGAGTCCGACCTCGAAGGCCGCCTCGCCGACGAACGCGTCACCGAGGCCCGCGACACGGGCGCGAGCGTGCTCGCGACGGCGTGCCCGTTCTGCATCACCTGCTTCAACGGTACGGAGAGCGCGGGGACCGGTCGGCTCGAGGTCGTTGACGTCGCGGAGGTCGTGGCCCGCGCCGCGGGGGTGTCGAGCGCATGAGCGACGTCGGGGGCGTCTGGGTCTACGCCGAGGAGAGGGCGGGCTCCCTCCGACCGGTGAGCCTCGAGATCCTCGGACGGGCGCGCGCGGTTGCGGACGCGCTCGGGACGCGCTTGGTCGCGCTCACCTTCGGCTCGGAAGAGGCGACCGCCCGCGACCTCGCACGATACGGCTCGGACGAAGTGGTAGCGGTCGAACACCCGCTGCTCGGTCGGTACGATACCCGCCTCTACACCGACCTTCTCGAGCGAGAGGTGCGGGCCGGCGACCCTTCCGTCCTTCTTCTCGGAGCGACCCGCGACGGCCAGGACCTCGCCGGTCGCCTTGCGGTCCGGCTCCGCACCGGGCTGACCGCCCACGTCACCTCCCTCGAGGTCGACCCCGAGAAGCGGCTGGTCGGATGGGTGCCCGGCTTCGGAGGAGGCATCGAAGCCGGCATCGTCTGCCCGACCCACCGGCCCGCGATCGTGACGGTCCGGCCCGGAGTCTTCCCGATGCCGCTTCCCGTCTCGATGCCGTGCGAGGTCCGCTGGGTCCGCCCGTCCCTCGACCCGAGCCAGCTCGGGAGCCAACGAGTGTCGTTCGAGCCGAAGGGGACCGGGGTCGACCTCACCCGATCCGAGGTCCTCGTGGTCGGAGGACGCGGGACCAGCGGGGACTTTGACCGGCTGCAGAAGCTCGCCCACCGTTTGGGCGGCGAGGTCGGGGCGACCCGGGTCGCGACCGATTCCGGCTGGGTCGAACGCGACCGGATGATCGGCCAGACCGGTGTCGTCACGCACCCGAAGGTCGCCGTGATCCTCGGAGCGAGCGGCGCCGTGCAGTTCACGGTCGGGATCGAGAAAGCCGGGTTCGTGATCGCCGTCAACCGGGACCCCGACGCTCCGATCTTCGACTCCGCGGACCTCGGTCTCGTCGGCGACCTCGGTCCGATCGTCGACCGGCTCGTCCGGCAGCTCGGGGAGGCGTAGGATGCAGAGCGTGGTCTGCTTGAAGGTCGTCCCCCGACCCGAGGAGGTCCGGGTGGACCTGGAGAAGAAGACGCTCGACCGGTCCGGCGTCCGGTCGGTGATCAACCCGGCCGACCTCTCCGCCCTCGAGATGGCCCTCGCTCTCCGAGACAAGCACGGGGGGCGGGTGACCCTGCTCTCGATGGGGCCTCCAAGCTTCGAGCCCTACCTCCGGGTCGGGATCGCGGTCGGGGCCGACGACGCGGTCCTGCTCTCCGACCGGGCGTTCGGCGGCGCCGACACGCTCGCAACCTCCTACACGCTCTCCGAAGGCGTCCGCACGATCGGGGGCGTCGACCTCGTCCTGTGCGGGGACGAGTCGTCGGACGGCGGCACGAGCCAGGTTCCGCAGGGGATCGCGGAGTGGCTCGGATGCTCGCAGGCGACGTACGTCGACCGCGCGGACCGGACGTCCGACGGTCTCCTCCGGGTCCGAAGGGTTCTGGAGGACGGCACCGAGACGATCGAGATGCCGTTCCCGGCGGTGGTCTCGGTCCTCGGAGGGACCGGAGAGCCCCGATTCATCGACTACGACCGGTGGGCGATGGCTCAGCAGGCGACCGTCCACGTCATCGACGCGGCGGCGCTCGGAGCCGACCCGAAGCTCCTGGGGCTCAAAGGGTCCCCGACGGTCGTGGCGGGCCTTCGAGAGGTCCGCAAGCCGGGCCGGCGGCACGAAGTCGTGACGCTGGAGCCGGAGGCCGCCGCCGCCCGCGTGGCCCAGGAGCTGCGCCGGCTCGGTCTGGTCCCGGAGAAAGAGCCCTCAGCGCCGACGTGATTGGTTGCTTTCTCGTCCCGATGCTTAGGTCGGGGACGGACGTCGGGAAAGGAGAAGGGACCGGCGCGAACGATTCAGGTCCGAGGGAAGGCTTCGCCGGGAAGCGATTCTCCCGCCCTCCCCGGACCATCGGACGGTATCTCTGGGCCGGACACCTCCTCCCGCCACCGGGCGTCTCGCGCAGGATCCTACGACGCCCGGTCGCCGAGAACCGCTACCGGAACGGGGTCCCGAGGTACGGAACGGCCGGTCGAATTCCCGGGCCCGGTGCACGCGGGCGATCCCGCGGGATGACAGCTGTGGGTTGTGGAGGAGCTCGAATGCTCCCCCCCGAACACGCTCAGCGTCACGTAGCTCCCCGCTCCGACTCCCACCACGACCGCGGCGAGAACCGCGGCGGCGGTCGCCACGGAAATGCTTCCCCGTCCTCGACTCGACTTCGCCTGCTCGCTCTTCATCTCCTCTCGACCTCCCTGGTCTGCTCGAGGGGTCCTAGGCCCGGGTAGAGAGGAAATACCCTAGGAATTCCGGCTCCGGGAGTCGAGATAAACCCTAGCGAAACGATGGCCGGTTTGTCCGCTCCAGGATGCGCGATCCACGCGCGCGCCGTGGAGACGCTGCGTCCCGTCGGCGATGGCAGGAACGCTCCGATACGGAGCTTCGGAATCGGGCGGCGAAGGTTGTCGAACCTAAAGGTCCCGGATGATTCGGTCGACTTCGTTTGCGGCCGCCTCGAGCTCCTTGGCGACCCGATCGACGACTTTCCGCGCCGACTCGGGCGGGTGCTGGGCGGCGGAGTCTGCCTTCTGGATCATCTGCTTCGCGAGCTTCGCCGTCGCGGACGCGAGGTCTTTCGCGGCGCGACGCGTCGCCTCGATCGCTTCCTTCAGGGAGTCCTCGGGCATATCCGGTCCCTCTCGGGAACCGCGATCCGACGGCCCTATTTAGGGTCGGGTCCGACTTGTCGACTCGGGGTCGGGATTACCGTGGTCCGCCGAGTCAGGGCCTCGTTCGTTACGACGGGACCGGGAGCCCGGCGGTCACGTGACAACGGTCCGGCGCCGAGACAACGTTATCCGGAACCCTCGGCTTTTCGCGCTCCGTGGCGCGGAAATACCGGTTCACATGGCTCGACGTCTTCGCGAGCGCTCCCCTGGAGGGGAATCAACTCGCCGTGTTCCCGGAGGCTCACGGCCTTTCGGACGACGAGATGCAGGCGGTCGCTCGGGAGACCCACCTTTCCGAGACGACGTTCGTCTTTCCCGAGGGTAAGGAACTCGACCGAGAACGAGGCTATCGAACCCGGATCTTCGCCGTGTTCGGCGAGATGCCGTTCGCCGGCCACCCGACGCTCGGCACCGCGGCCCTCCTGAGCGAGCGGACCGGAGCGTCCGAGATCGCCCTTCGGCTGAACGTCGGCAGGATTCCGGTTCGCTTCACCGAGCGAGAGGGACGCAAGTTCGGGGAGATGACCCAGGCCGAACCGGTCGTGGGAGCGACCCACGACCCGAAGGCGGTCGCGAGCGCGCTCGGAACGTCGGTCCACGAGCTCGACCTCGCCTCCCCCATCCAGACGGTCTCGACCGGAGTGCCGTTCGCGATCGTCCCTTTCCTCTCCCTCGAGAGCCTGAGCCATCTCCGTCCCTCATGGGCGTCGATGGAGCAGTACCTCGCGCGGACCGATGCGAAGTTCTTCTACTTCCTGTGCCGAGAGACGCTCGACCCGTCGGCGGTCGCGCACGCTCGCATGGTCTTTGCCCTCGGGGACGACCCCGCGACCGGGAGCGCGGCGGGCCCGGCGATCGCGTGGATGGTCCTCCACGGATGGCAGGAGCCTGGACGCACCGTCCTGGTCGAACAGGGCACCGAGATTTCCCGTACGAGCCGGCTCTACTGCACCGCGGAGCTTCGCGACGGCCGTCCCACGAACGTCCGCGTCGGAGGGTTCACGGTCCCGGTCATCGAGGGAGAGCTCGAGCTCTGAGCTGCGACGGGGACCTACGCGGTTCGAAAGAGGTCGGTGCTCAGATACCGCAGCCCCGAGTCAACCATCAAAGTCACGACCGTTGCGGACGGGCCGAGGCGTCGGGCGACCTCGAGAGCTGCCACGACGTTCGCCCCCGAAGAGGTCCCGACGAACAGTCCCTCCTCCGTCGCGAGTCGTCGGCTCATCGCTTGCGCGTCCGGGGTCGAGACCGTTCGGATCTCGTTCACGAGCTTCGGGTCCCAGAGGGGAGGAAGGTAGCCGATCCCGATTCCTTCGATCTGGTGGGCCCCGGTTGCACCCCCCGAGAGGACGGCCGACTCCGAGGGCTCGACCGCGACGATCTGGATCTGCGAGCGGTGCTTCCAGAGCGCTTCGGTGGTCCCGTGGATCGAGTGCGCCGTCCCGACCGATTGGACGAACGCATCGACCGCGCCGTCGGTCTGCCGCCAGATCTCCTCGCCGAGCGGATGGTAGCCGGCGGCACCGTCCCGGTTACTAAGCTGGTTGCAGAACCAGTGGTCGGGCTTCTCGGCCATGCGCCGGGCGGTCTCGACCATCTCCCGGATCAGCGCGGCGGTGATCCGATGGTTCACGCTCTTTACGTCCGTCACGCGGGCGCCGAACGCCTGCATCATGAGGCGTTTCTCGTCGCTGAACGCGTCGGAGAACACGAGCTCGAGCGGATACCCCTTCGCGGCGCAGACGAAGGCGAGAGAAACCCCGGTCGTCCCTCCGGTGAACTCGACCACGGTACCGCCCCGGGGGAGCCGCCCGTCCCGCTCGGCGGCTTCCACCATCGCCTTCGCGACGCGGTCCTTCATGCTCCCCGTCGGGTTCGCGAACTCGAGCTTGACGAGGACCCTCGCGGAATGCGCCGGCACAACCTTGCGAAGCGGTACCAACGGGGTGTTCCCCACAGCATCCAGGATCGACGCGGGCACGCTCGCCATGTCCGCTCGGCCATCCGTCTTCGTCTATATGGGGGGTGCCGTCGGGCGGGCCTCCAGGGTCGGCGAGGAAGGTCGCCGTCACCAAGCTCCCAAGTAGGAGCGGCGACTCGAGTACGGCATGCGGGTACGCCGGCTTCTCTCGGGTGACGAGCTCGCCGTCCTCCATGCGGCGCATCTCTTCGACGAACCACCCG
>OCOJ01033004.1_pt6 | contig 28632 bp, 27 predicted proteins | sample 1539251 | NCBI WGS metagenome assembly OCOJ01 (sample SAMN01911457, study PRJEB22624) | soil metagenome | biome: Soil | place: Malaysia | collected 2012-04-30 | depth RA_metagenome m
ATGGCCGGCGCGCGGCCAACGGCGAAATCTATGACATGTATAAGCTGACCGCCGCGCACCGCACGCTGCCGTTTGAGACCGTGGTGCGGGTGACCAACGAGACTAACGGCAAGCAGGTGGACGTGCGCATCACGGATCGCGGTCCCTTCGTTGAAGGACGCATCATCGACCTCTCGCTCGGGGCCGCGCGCGCGTTGGACATGGTGGGCATGGGCATCGCTCCCGTGCGGCTTTCGCTGGTTTCCAGTCCCGCCAACCCGGCGGCAGGCCTCTTTACCGTGCAGGTGGGCGCGTTCCTCTCGCGGGAAAATGCGGAGCGCCTGCGTCGTCAGATGGAAGATCGCTACTCGTTCGCCGCCATTCAGGAGTACGATGCGCCGCAGGGGGTTTTTTACCGCGTGCGTGTCGGAAAGCTCGCATCGGAAGACGCCGCGAACGCTTTTGGCGCACAATTGCGCGAAACCGAGCACGTTCAGCCGTTCGTGGTGCGGCTGGACACGGCGTCGCCGAAGTAAAGGTGCCCGCATAGAGAGTTCACCGCACGGAGGCCGGCGATGGACGATTGCCTATTCTGCAGGATCGGCGCCAAGAAGATCCCCTCCAAGATCGTTTACGAGGATGACCGCGTGTTCGCCTTCGAGGACATCAATCCGCAGGCGCCGACGCACATCCTCATCGCGCCGTGGAAGCATCTGGTGTCGCTCACCGAGGCTGCGGAAGAAGACGCCCTGCTGTTGGGCCACGTCCTGCTGGTGGCGGCGAAACTCGCGCGGGAGCGGCAGCTGCTGGAAGGCTACCGCACCGTGTTCAACAACGGCCGCGGCTCCGGCCAGTCCGTCTTTCACCTGCATCTCCACCTGCTGGGGGGACGAAGTTTCCGCTGGCCGCCCGGCTAGCGGCGCTTCATTGGGTTACGGCGAGAAGCGTTTGGCCGGGATCAATCACAATGTGCTCTGGCGCCACCGGTGCGTGGAACCGGAATTTGGTTTCCATCCCTGAGGTGACCACCCAGCCGAGCAGCACCGGTTTCCCCGGCCCATTCGTGCTATAGAGCGGCACGCGAGCCAGAAATGCCTCGGGCACTCCTTCCTGGTGGAGCTTCCCCTGGACCAGAAAGCCCTTCGTCGCCGAACTCGCCTTGTATTCCACCGAATAACGCGGGATGCCGGTGGCGTGCACCCACTGCTCGAAGAACCAGTCCAGCGAATGCAGGGACTCCAGGTCCATCTCCGGAGTCATGATGCGCGCGAGTTCCCGGCGGAGGTCGCCCTCGGAGATGGTGGCAAAGCGGTGTTTTTCCAGGAGCGTGTGCAGCAGTCCCCGGAAACGGGCATCGGGATCCTTCGCGGCGGGGTCTTGCAGCATCATGCGCAACATGTGGACTACCCATGTGCTCTTTGCATAGGTCACACGGCTGAATCCGTTCGGAGTGAGCGATGAGTCCAGCCGCTGGCCCAGAGCCAGCGGGCCGATCTGGTCAACGGTTTGCGACCCCTCCGGCAACCGGGCCAGCAAGTCGCCACGGTACTGTTCCAGGGTGTGCGACAGCACCCGCTCGCCGGGACGGCGCGTGTCCAGGTAGAGCAAGGCACAGTAGTTGGCCAACCCCTCCATGATCCAATCGTCGCGGTAACCGTCGGACCCGGCCAGGTTTCCCCACCACTGGTGCGCCAGCTCGTGGAACGGCATGAGATCGGAAAAAGAGAAGCTGGTTCGCTCGCCGACCCCCGCTCTTTGCTGCACCTCTTTTGGCACAAAGGAAATGGTTGAAAGATAGATGAGCCCCGGCCAGCTTTGTCCCAGTGCCGCGGGAAGCGGTGAAACTTCGAGCCGCGCGAAGGGGAATGGGCCGTTCCATTGTTCCAGGTTGCGGAGGGCATCGCCGATGTCCCTGGCGAGCTGTCCGATCACTGCTGTCGGCATGGGAGGTGGCTCTGCCGCGGCTAGGTTTACGACCTGCCACGCCTCGGAAGTCCTCCGCCAGCCGATCGGGCCCGATACGGTCGCTATGCCCGAGCGCGAGCGGAACAGGCCGTAGAGAGCCTGCTCGAGCTGCTGGTTCGCATTGACGGTGATGCGGGCAGTCCCGGCATCCGCGCTCGCCTGCGAGTAATTTCCCAGGTTGAAGGCGGCCAGCGCCATCGGCACATCCGAGATCCAGTGGCCGATGCGTTGTTCTCCCTCCTCGTGCTCCTCCGTCTTTTTGCCCGTGGCCACCAGGTTCAGTTTCCGGGGCCAGCGGAAGGTAAGCTCGAACGAGCAAAAACGGGTCGTATCGTCCGGGTGGGGATACCAGGCACCACGCTCGCCCACGTAGAAGACGCCGTTGCCCGCCTCGGTGATCACGTTTCCGCTGTACTTCACGTCCCATTGGATTTCCTGTCCCGCGCGCGTGGGCTCCGGCAGAATCACGTAAAACAGGTCATCGCCCCGGCGGAGAACTTCCTGCTCGCTGAGATCCTCGTTCTGGAAGAAATCGAGAGGCCGGCCGGAGCCGTCACTGACGCTCTGCACGCGCAATTCGCGCGACAGGACCAGGGGCAAGATGACCTCTCCGTCGCGCAGCGCGCGCAGCACCATCCGGGTGCGGCCCCTTACCCCCAGGTTGTCCTCGACCGTGGTCTCAATTGAGTAGCGTACGGGAGCGGCGGGCTCCGGCTGCCCCGGCCCTTCCGCGCGCGGAAACATGGCCCACAAATCGTAATAGCGTCCCCCCTCGCGATATTTCACCTGGCCCATCATGATCTGTTCCGGCCGGCGGTCGTCCACGGAGATTTCAAACACCCCGTACTGGCTGCCGGCAAGCACGGCTTGGAAGAATGGAAGGGGAGAAGGAGAGCCGAAGTCGCGAAGTGTTCGAAGCGAACTCGGCGGATTCAAATTGCCGAGCACGGAATTCCAGTCAGCCAGGAAGTCCGGATCGTTCAGCGGTTTTGCGTCCGCCGAGCGCAGAAGGGCCTCGATTTCTTCGGCTGTGCCGTCCGTAAAACGCAGGTACACCTTAGAGACCGGGGAATCGAGCAACGGCGTGCCCAGAAAACGGGATAGAGAGCGTTTTTCGGCAGGGTCGCGCGGGGTAGCCAGAACCCGCGCGCTTCCGGAAAAAACCGCGCCCAACACCCGCCCATGGAACGGCTCGAGAAGCCCTAGCGTGCCGTCGTCGAACACCAGCCGGACGGCGTCGCGCCGGAGCGCAAACTGCCGAATGTGATAGACGCGCGAGCGGTCCGCGCGCAGGGCGTTCAACTCTCCATACAGCTTCCGTTCCGGGGAGTCCGCGGGAGGGGAAGCCTGCGCCGCGGCAACGACAAGGCACACGGCAACGCCGGAAAGGAACATCCCGCGCATGCGCCTCACTGTAACAACTGGAACATGGCCGTACAAGCGAAGGTGCGCCCCCCGGACGGCATTTGCTAGAGTCCTAGTATGCGTGTGTGGCGCAACAGAGTTGCCTGGGCGCTGGCCCTGAGTGTGGCCGCGGCACTCGTCGCCTCCGCAGACACCATCGTCCTGAAGAACGGGCGGCGCATCCAGGCCACCGACGTGGTGCAAGAGGGCGACCGCGTCAGCTTCGAGACTTCCGCCGGCCGTCTAAGCCTTCCGCGATCCAGCGTGGATCACATCGACCGCGGCGGCTCCACCGACATGGCCGCGTCCGCCGCCGGGGGAGCGCCCGACGCGACGAGTGTCATCTCCTCCTCAAGCCCTCCCGCGCCCCTCTCCTCTCCCGACGCCGATGCCATTGCCAAAGCAGTGGTTGCCGGCGGCTCGGTTGACCGCAACTACGTCGCGCAACTCGAAGACCAAGCCGAACACGGAGGGAAGGACGCCGCCGGCCGCGTCGCCCTCGCGCACCACATCGCGGCGCAATTCGAGCTGGCGCACGGCGACATCAAGTCCGCGGCGGCCCACTATCGCCGCGGCCTCATCTTTTCTCCCGAAAACCTCGGCCTGCTGCTGAACCTCTCCTATCTGCTCCTACGCCAGAGCGAGTACGGCGAGGCGCTCGAATGCCTGGAGCATGCCCGCCGCGTGGACCCGCAATCGGCGGACGTGGCCAAATTCATGGGCTGGGCCTATGCCGGACAGAATAAATTCGACCTGGCCATCGCCGAATGGAAGACCTCACTGGCCCTGCGCGCCGACCCGGAGGTGGAACGCGCCCTGGCAAAAGTCCAGCGCGACCAGCAGGAGGAAGCAGGCTACCGGGAAGGCGCCAGCGCGCATTTCCAGGTGCGTTATAGCGGAGCCGCGGCCCCGCAATCGCTGGTGCGCGACATTCTCAGGACCCTCGAGGCGGACTTCTCGACGATCGAATCGGTGCTGAATTACACGCCCCCGGAATCCATTGGCGTGGTGCTCTACACCGAACAGGCGTTCATGGACATCACCCGAGCTCCGGCCTGGGCGGGCGCGCTGAACGACGGCCGCATCCGCGTTCCCGTCCAGGGCCTGCGGCAGATGAACCCGGAGCTCAGCCGCATGCTGAAGCACGAATTGACGCACAGCTTCATCACCCAGAAGACGCGCGCGCATTGCCCCACCTGGGTGCAGGAGGGGGTGGCGCAGTGGATGGAGGGCGCAACGGCCTCCGATTCCGCATCCTCGTTTGTCAGCAGCTTTGACCGCACGCACCAGACGCTTTCGCTCGGCGCACTCGAAGGCTCCTGGCTCAACCTGCCCGGAACCGACGCACACCTGGCCTACGCCTGGTCGCTCTCCGTGGTGGAGTTCATTGTGAAGCAGGGCGGGCCGGAAGATATCACGCGCATCCTGGACCAGATCGCCGCGGGAAATGAAACGCAGGCTGCCGTGAAGAATATTCTGAACATGGATTACCCCGAGCTGGAACAGGAAACCCTGAGGTATCTTCGCGAGACCTACGTGCGTTGATCCCGTCGCCTGCAACCACGGAACATGTGGATCATTCTGTGCCTAATGGTGGGAGCGCGATCGCCAGCCTAAGGGTCGCTCTCACCCCCGCTGCCCCCTTATCGCATTCATTTGCCTGACGAGCGAACGGATGTAACATCGCTCCGCACCAGGGCGGCGCGGCCCGGAGATCGGTGCGGGCAGCTGGCGCGCCTGAGAATCTGCTGAGGAGAGACGAGCCATGCCTGCGCCAAGTCACCCTCCGCATCCTCCCCTAGGCGAGGAAGTCCGCCCCGAGGATTTAGGGCATCCCCGGGGTACCCTCGCGATCCTGATTATTTTTGGCCTCGCTTTCGGGCTGGCCTGGTTTGCCATGTACTTCTTCCAATTCCTCGGTCGCGGCGCGCCGCACTCCTCGTAATCCCGGAGGAAGCCCATGAACGTGGAACTCTACGAGCGCATCTGGATGTGGGCAGCGAGCCTGCTGATTGTCGCCTTCCTTGGCACGATCGTGCTCATGACTGCCCTGCACGCCGTCACCCCTCCGAGCCACTTTGAAACGGTGGATCCGTCCAACCTGGTCGGCAATCCCGAGTTCGCCAATCCGGGAGTGCGGCCGGGACCGGACGGCGGAGTGGTAGTCACTGTGGTGGCGGAAACCTTCGACTTCAGCCCCAATCCCATCGAGGTGCCCGCCAATCGCCCCGTTACCTTTCGCCTGACCAGTGCCGACGTCATCCACGGTTTTGAAGTCGTGGGAACGAACGCGAATGCCATGGCCATCCCCGGCTACGTCAGCCAGTTCACCGTCACCTTTCCCAAGCCCGGTGAGTACCTCATCGCCTGCAATGAGTACTGCGGTCTCCTTCACCACAACATGACGGCCAAGCTGATTGTGAAAAAGGAGGCGCCATGAGCAGCCGGAATTCCCTCGCGGCGGCCCATATCGGCGTGGGCATTGCCGCCTTCGGCCTGGCCTCAGCCATGGGCTTGCTGCAGGCCCTGTCGCTCGCCGATGTACAGTTCCCGCAGCGAAGCGAGTCGCTCTACTACATTTCCCTCACCGCGCACGGCGTCTTGATGGCTCTCGTATTCACCACGTTCTTCATCATGGGACTGGGCTATGCGCTCGCGCAGGTCACGCTTGGGCGCGTCACAGGGCGCTGGGCGGCCTGGTTCGCCTTCTGTCTGGGTGTAGCGGGGACCGCACTGGCGGCGCAGGCCATTTTGCGCGGCCAGAGCACCGTGCTCTACACCTTCTATCCGCCACTCAAGGCGCACCCGCTCTTCTACATCGGAGCCACGCTTCTCGTGGTGGCTTCCTGGATTTGGGGCGGGGTAATGATCGCGAGCTATCGCTCCTGGAGGCGCGAGAATCCCGGTGTACCTGTGCCGCTGCCAATTCACGGGATGCTCGCAACGATCATCATTTGGTATCTGGCCACCACGGGGCTGGCCTTGGAAGTCGTAGGAATGCTGATCCCCTGGTCTCTCGGGCTGGTGGCCACCATCGATCCGCTTCTCGCGCGCACCTACTTTTGGTGGTTCGGCCATCCGCTGGTTTACTTCTGGCTGCTGCCCGCCTATGTGGTCTGGTACACCGTTCTGCCGCGCGCTGCTGGTGGAAAATTGTTCAGCGACCCGCTGGCGCGCATGGTGTTCATCCTGTTTGTGTTGCTTTCGACGCCTGTGGGCTTCCACCACCAGTTCGCCGATCCGGGAATCAGCGCGGGCTGGAAACTGGCACATACCGTCACCACCTACGCGATCCTCTATCCCAGCTTCGTCACCGCGTTCACAGTGATCGCTTCGCTGGAAGTGGCGGGACGGCTGAAAGGCGCAAAGGGCCTGTTCAACTGGATCGCACGGCTGCCCTGGGGCGAGCCCTTCTTTGCCGCGGTTGCCCTGGCCATGCTGGCCTTCACCGTGGGCGGCTTCGGCGGCGCTATCAACGCGGCCTACGCCATGAACACAATGGTGCACAACACCGCTTGGATTCAGGGACATTTCCACGTGACCCTGGGGACTACGGTCACGCTCACCTTTATGGGCGTGACCTACTGGCTGCTGCCGCGCCTGATGGGGCGGGAACTGAGATTTGGAGGTCTCGCGCGCGTGCAGCCTTACCTTTGGTTCCTCGGTGTGGCACTGTTCAGCACAAGCTACCATATTGCCGGGCTGCGCGGCCTGCCGCGGCGCATTTTCAGCGGCTCGCTGTCCGGTGAGTATGGTGCAGAGTGGCACGGGCTGACGCGCGTGGCCGCCGTGGGCGCTGCGGTAATGTTTCTCAGCGCAATCTCATTTCTGATTGTCGTGGTGGCTACATGGCTCGCGGGACGCAGGACCGAAGCCGCTGTCTTTGACTTCGCTGTGCCGCTGCGTCCCGTTACCACGTTGGGTGTATGGGACCGCTTTGGAGTCTGGACCGCGGTCGCCATTCTCCTAGTGGCCGCGGCCTATGCCTATCCGGTACTGAGTCTCCTTGCACACCCGCGATTCGGCTCGAAGGGTTTCCAGCCGTTCTGAAGAACCTCAGCCCTTCGGGCTCACGGAAAAAGGCTCTGAGAGATGAAATACGAGTTGCGTCTCGGCGGGCAGGTGAACGTTTCGCTTTCCGGTAAAAAATGCAGCGACTGTTCCGGCTCCCGCGCCCACCGTCCCTCCGATCAGCGCGCCTTTGCCGCCTCCGGCTAGGGCGCCGATCAGTGTGCCACCTCCTGCTCCTCCGCCGATCCAGGCGAGGTTGTTCTTCTTATGGCCACTTCCCCGTCTGTTGTTTTCTTGCGTGGAAATTTCTTTCCATCCGTTGTTCAGCAGAACTTCTCTCAGCGAGATTTCCAGGTATCCCGGATGGCGGAAATGGCCGGACGGCCGGGCACCCTCCACCCGTCCGCGCACCGGCGTGCCCTCCGGGATCACCACTTGGTTGTCCACAACCACCGGCTCCACAACGTGAGCATCGAAAACGTCGCCGGGATTATTTCTCCCGCTGTCCAGCGACTGATCGAGCTGAATCCGGATGGGCGTTCCCACAGGAACGGTCAACGAATTGACACCGGGCGCGGCAGGATGCGCTGCCGTCGCGTCGCTCCCCGCTGACACTGCGGAGTTGCCTGCAGATTTGTGACTCACGTATCGAGCGGTCGCCAGACCCGCCGCCAGCACACACAGCATTGCTGCGCCGCTCGCGACCGACAACCAGTTCTTACGCAGGATGGTCATGAGGTCCCTCCTCCTCATCTCCACCCAGGGGCATACCCCGGAAAGACGGGCAAGGGAACGGCCAAGCGGGCCATTTCTAAATGATTGAAAAGCCAGGACATGCCCAAAGGTGGGAAGAATCTACCGGGTAGAATTTTCAGAGATGCGGACTTCTCTTCACAGGACTAGCCCGCTCTGCTTCATTCTGGGGCCGCGCGCCGCTCGTCGCCTCGTACGCACTTTCGAGCTGTCTCTAGATCGTGCTGAGTAGAGCAGCCAGCAGGGCCGCGCGTTCTGCAAGTGAGCGAGTGCGGATGTACTCCCCGGGCGTGTGCGCCCCCGCACCCGCGGGGCCCAGACCATCGAGAGTGGGTACGCCCAAGGCGGCGGTGAAATTCCCGTCCGACCCGCCTCCGGTGGAAGACTCTTGGATACGCAGGCCCATTTCGCGGCCTAGGGCCTGCGCCTGCGCGAACAGGCGCGCCGCCATGCGCCGTTCCATTGGTGGCCGGTCGATGCCCCCCGTGACGCAAAGCCTTGCGCCGGGGAGAATGGGGCGAAGGCGGCGAAAACGCGCCTCCAGGCGGGAAATATCCGCGGCGCGCGCGCACCTCACATCCACCCGGACACACGCGCGTTCCGCGATGACGTTTGTTCGCGTGCCACCCTCGATCACGTCCGCATTCACGGTGATTCCGCGGCGCGGGTTCCCGAACCGCGCCACGCGCGCGATTTGCAGCGCGAGTTCGTGAACGGCATTCACGCCGTCCTGAGGGTTTACACCGGCATGCGCGGCGCGGCCCGTAACTTCCACCGTAAATTCGCCTACGCCTTTACGCGCCGTCTTCAACATGCCGCGCGGACCCGTGCCCGGCTCGAGCACCAGGACGGCCGCACTGCGGCGGGCTTCGCGTTCGATGGCCGCACGAGAGGCCTCGCTGCCGATTTCTTCATCGGGCGTCCAGAGGAAGACGACGCGGCGGCACGGAGCTATGCGCAGTGCCCGCAGGGCGTCCACCGCGCCGAGCGCAATGACGAGACCCGCCTTCATATCCAGTGTGCCCGGCCCGTACGCTCGTCCGCCCGCCACGCGAAACGGCATGCGCGCCAGCCTTCCGCGCTCGTAGACGGTGTCGGTGTGTCCGAGCACCAGGATTTGTCCCGCGAGTGCGCTGCGCCCCGGCCTCAGTTCGCAGCGGAGAATGTCCCCGCGGTCGAGGGCGCCCCCCGGTTGCAGTCGTCCGATGCGAGCGCCGCGCTTTCTCCATTCCCGCGCGAGGACGCTTACTAACTCGTTCACGCCCGCTCGCTCGTAGCTGGAGGATTCGATGGAGACGAGGCGTCCCAGCAAGCGCGTCATCCCAGGTTCCCGGGCGCGCAGCCAGTGCAAGAGCCTTCGGGGATCACCCATGGTTGTGTATTATGCCAGCACGAAGCGGCTCCGGGGTTGAGGCAGTCTGGACAGCGCGGGAAACCTGAAACCTGAAACTTTACCTAGCATCCAAAGGACGAGTGGTCCCTTGCGGGCGGCCTCCACGAAGACGATTCGGCTGAGGGATGGAGGAGAGCTCCGATGAAGGTCCGTTGCGGATTGAGGCACGCCTTCGTGGCGTCTGCGGTCTTGTTCGCGTGGGCGGCGCCGTCGTTTGCGCAAACCGCATCATCTGCGCCAGCCGTAACCACGCCGGCGGGCAGCAGGATGCCCGGGCAAGCCATTCCAGGAACACAAGGAGTGAGCCCGTTCGCCGGCAGCGTCCCGTCTATGCCCGTTCCGGGAGTCCTGCCGATTTCGTTGCCGGACGCGATCGACCGGGGTTTGCGGCAGAATCTGGGACTGCTTCTTTCCAGCGCTGACATTCGCTCGGCGCGCGGACAGCGCTGGGAGGAATTGAGCGCACTTTTGCCCCACGCGACGATGGGGCCCGATGTGGATGTCTCAAAAAGTAATCTCGCAGAGGTAGGCCTTACCCATTTCGACGGTGTCCCAATCCCGGCGGCTGTAGGCCCCTTCTCTTACTTTGACGCGCGCGTGAATGTGACCCAATCCCTGTTTGACTGGAAGTTGATCAGCAACGCGCGTGCGGCCAAGCAGAGCGTAAAGTCGGCGGAATACACCTATAAGGACGCGCGTGACCTTGTGGTGCTCGCGGTGGGCTTCACTTACCTGCAGGCGATCGCAGACGAGGCCCGCGTCGAAACTGCGGATGCCCAAGTCAAGACGGGGCAGGCCCTGTACGACCAGGCTTCGGACCAGGTGCGGGCGGGCACCTCACCGGCCATCGATGCGCTGCGCGCCAAGGTAGAGCTGCAGACGCGCCAGCAGCAGTTGATTCAGGCGAGGAACGACTTTGCAATCCAAAAACTGACGGTGGCGCGCGTGATCGGGCTGGCGCCAGGACAGGAATTCGAACTGACCGACAAGGCGCTCTACCAACCCTTCGAAGGCATCACCGTCGAGGAGGCGCTGAAACGCGCTTACGCTTCACGCTCCGACTACCAGGCGGCCCTGGTGGAAGTGCGCGCGGCCGACCTTTCGCGCAAGGCCGCTACGGCCGGGTATTTCCCCTCGCTCTCCTTCAGCGCGGACTATGGCGGCGCGGGAGCGCACCCCTCCAACGCCACCCAGGTGTTCGACGTGCGCGGAACGCTCACCATTCCCATCTTCCTGGGCGGCAGCGTTCATGGCGATGTGTTGCAGGCCGAGGCGAGACTCGCGCAGAGCCGGGAGCGCCTGGAGAACCTGCGCGGGCAGATTGACGCAGACGTTCGTTCCGCGCTCTTAAAGTTGCAGTCCGCCGCCGATCAGGTGGCTGTGGCGCGCAGCAACATCGATCTGGCGGAGCAAACCCTGGCTCAGTCCACCGACCGTTTCCGCGCGGGAGTCACCGACACAGTGGAAGTGGTGCAATCCCAGGAGACGGTAGCCAGCGCCCACGAGCAGTACATCTCCAGCCTCTACAACTATAACTACGCGAAAATCCTGCTGGCGCGTTCCCTGGGCACGGCGGAAGAGAGCGCCAAGCAATATTTCAAAGGAAAATGACCATGGTAGAAGAACACGGACCCGGATCGCTGCCTGCGGAAAACCAGCAACCCACTGCGGCGCCCGCGCCCCGGGGGAGCGCAGAGACCCGGCCGGAAGCCCCGCGGTCACTCGCGCGCATGAAGCGCCGCAAAATCATTGTGTTTGCCGTTGTTGCCTTGCTGGCGGCTGCAAGCGGCGTGCTTCTGTGGCGCTATCTGAGCAGCTACGAATCCACCGACGACGCCCAGGTGGATGCTCATCTCTATCCGGTCAGCGCGCGCATCTCGGGTTACGTGATCAAGGTCAATGTGGGCGACAACGAGTACGTGCAGAAGGGGACCGTGCTGGTGGAGATCGACCCGCGAGACTACGAGGTCGCGCTGAAACAGGCGCAAGCCAACCTTGCGAATGCCGAGGCCACAGCCCGCTCGCTCAATCTGAATGTTCCGATTACGTCCGTGACCACTTCGAGCCAATTGAAGTTCACCGCTTCGGACGTGGAAAGCGCGCGCGCCGGGATCGCTGCGGCCGAAAAGCAGCTCGCCGCCGCCCATGCCCAGCTCGAACAGGCCGAAGCCAATGATGTGAACGCGCAGGACGACCTCGTCCGCTACAAGCTGCTGGTGGATAAGCAGGAAGTGGCCTACCAGACCTATGACAAAGCACTGGCCACGGCCAAGGCCAGCACGGCATCTGTCGCCGCGGCTCGCGCCAATGAGGCCGCGGCCGAACAGGCCCTGCAGCAGGCTCGCAGCCGTCTGTCAGAGGCCCTGGCCAACCATGAATCCGCCAAGACCGCGCCGCAACAGGTCTCTTCCACCCAAGCGCGCGCGCTTGCCGCGATCGCCGACGTGCAGCAGAAGCGCGCGGCCGTGGAGCAGGCAGAGCTGAACCTGCAATACACCAAGATTGTGGCTCCGGTCAGCGGAGCAGTGAACAAGACGGTGGTGGTAGGGTTAAACGTGCAACCGGGTCAGCAGTTGCTCACCGTGGTCCCCCTCGAGGATGTCTGGATTACCGCTAATTTCAAGGAGACTCAGCTCCGCCACATGCGCCCGGGGCAGAAATCCGATATCCACGTAGATTCCAGCGGCCGCACCTATCACGGCCATGTGGACAGCATTGCCGGAGCCACCGGCCCGCTGTTCAGTCTGCTTCCCCCGGAAAATGCCACGGGCAACTACGTCAAAATCGTCCAGCGAATACCCGTAAAAATCGTTCTTGAACCGGGAGAGAACAAGGATCTCCAGCTTCGCCCGGGCATGAACGTCGTGCCGGACGTGTACCTGCAATGAGTGCGGCGGCGCTCACCTTCGAGCAGGAAGTCTGGCGGCCCCGATTCAATCCCTGGCTGGTCGCCAGCGTCGTGTCCCTTGCGGCATTCATGGAGGTGCTCGACACCAGCATTGCCAATGTCGCCTTGCCCTACATGGCTGGCAATCTGGGGGCCAGCAACGACGATAGCACCTGGGTGCTCACCTCCTACCTGGTCTCCAATGCCATCGTGTTGCCTATCAGCGGCTGGATTGCCGGCGCGATCGGCCGGAAGCGCTTTTTCATGATCTGCCTTTTTCTGTTTACTCTGACCTCCTTTCTCTGTGGCACTGCGACTTCTCTCGGCCTGCTCCTGTTCTACCGCGTCCTGCAAGGCGCTGGCGGCGGCGGCTTGCAGCCCATGGCCCAGGCCGTTCTGGCAGACACGTTTCCGCCGGAGAAGCGAGGCGCAGCATTTGCCCTTTACGGCATCACCGCGGTTGTGGCGCCGACTGTCGGCCCTACGCTCGGCGGTTGGATCACCTTCAACTACTCCTGGCGCTGGATCTTCTTCATCAATATCCCCGTAGGCTTGATGACCTTGCTGCTCGTGAACCGTCTCGTTGAGGATCCGCCCTATTTGAGCCGACTCAAGGCTGCCGGCGCAAAACTGGACTACATCGGAGTGTCTCTGCTGGCACTTGGCGTCGGGGCTCTCCAGGTGCTGCTCGATAAGGGTCAGGAGGATGATTGGTTCGGCTCCCGCTTCATCACCACGTTAATCGTTGTGTCCGCGGTCTGCCTGGTCGCGCTGGTGATCTGGGAGTGGTTTCAAAAGGCCCCGATCGTTGACGTTCGGCTATTTCGGAGCCTCAACTTCGCGAACGCCAGCCTGCAGATGTTCATGCTCGGGTTCGCCTATTTCGCCAGCCTGGTGATGGTGCCGCTGTTCCTCCAAACCCTCCTGGGATATACCGCCCAGCTTGCCGGCTTGGCGATTTCTCCGGGTGGCCTTGCCTTGCTGTTCTGTATGCCCGTGGTCGGCTTCTTGACCACCAAGTTCCAGGCGCGGCGCCTGATCGCCTTCGGCTGGGTCTACCTGGCCTTCGGCATGCTTATCTCCACCGTATACACGGATTTGCAGATCAGCTTCAACGCCGCGATGTGGCTGCGCGTGGCCCAGGCAGGCCTCCTGGGGTTCCTGTTCGTGCCCATCAACCTGGCGTCCTACATCGGCATTGCCCCGGAGAAGAATAATGCCGTCGCCGGCCTCATGAATTTCATGCGCAATATCGGAAGCAGCGTGGGAACCTCTTTCGTCACCACCATGCTGGCGCGTCGTTCCCAATACCATCAGCAAATCCTGGTGAATTACACCCGGTACGGGAATCAGAATTTCCAGAACGTGGTGGACGGCCTGACGCGGCACTTGTCCCATGCCGGGCTCGGCGCTTACCAGGCCCAGATGCAAGCCGTCGGCCGAATCTACGGACAGATCCAGTTGCAGGCCGCCTGCCTGTCCTACATCGACATCTACAAGGTCCTTGCCGTGGCTTCGGCGATCATGTTCCTTCTCGCATTCACTCTGAAGCGAAATGAGCCGGGCGGCGGAGGCGAGTTGGCCGTGGGCTGAGTGCGGTAGTATGTGCATGGCTCCCTCAGGCGGAAGGCATGCGCCGGGGAGGGCGGTGAGGTGCTCCCATGATCCGGATCATCACCGTGGAGCGGGAATACGGATGCGGCGGCGGTGAAATCGCCCACCTTCTGGCCGCTAAGCTCGGCTGGAAGCTCTGGGACCATTTGCTCACCGAAGAGATCGCGCAGAGCGCCAAGTGTCCCCAGGCCGTCGTAGAAGAGCGGGAAGAGCGCAACGATCCCCTGTATTACCGGCTTTTCAAGGCGTTTCTGCGCGGGAGCTACGAGGGAAGCCAGAATGTCCACAAATTGAACCTGGTGGACAGCGAGTGCATCATCAAGTTTACCAAGCACGTGGTCATGCGGGTGGCCAGCTCAGGAAACAGCGTAATCGTAGGCAGAGGCTCGCAGCATTTTCTCCAGGACCGCGAGGATACGCTGCGCGTGTTCCTTTACGCGCCGCGCGAGGAGAAGGTGCGCCGCCTGTTGGCCCGCGGCAGGTCGGAAGCAGAAGCCGAGGAGCTTGTGGATACCGTGGACCGCGATCGCAAGGCCTACGTGCACAAGTATTTTCACATGGTGTGGCCCAATCTGCCCCTCTATCACGCCATGTTCAATACCGCCGTAGGCGACGAAACCGTGGTCCACGCGATTTTGGATCTCAGGAAAACTCTCGATTCCCGCGCGGCCGCCCCGGTCTCGGCAGGATAGAATCTCCGCCACGCTCCCGCCTGTGCCCCCCTGTTCGCGGGATGCCCTTTAGCCACGCAGCGCTGCATCGAAGGCTTTGCTTCAGGGCAGATGGGAGATCAGCACGATGTCGTTGGTGACGGTGTCTCGCCGGAACACAATCTGCTTCCCGTCGGGCGACAAGGCAAAGTTCCCAACATCGTTCGCAGTGAAATGCGTCAACTGCCGCGGCGAAGCTGGCTTCGCCTGCGCACCACCGAGGGGTTGCTCCCACAGGTTGCTCACGCCACCCCGGAACACGGGGAAGATAATGCTCCGCCCGTCCTTCGTCCATGCGATCCGGCGCCCGCAACAGTGGGGCGTATCGAAGTCCTTCGGCATATCGAACACCGTGGTCGGCTGGCCGCCTTCCACCGGAATCAGCGCCAGCTTCGGCACCACTGCAGTCGGATCCGTGAAATACAGCGCCGCAATCTGCCGCCCGTCGGGCGATACGGCTGGCCACTGCAGGTTCAAGTCGTTCAGCTTTTGCGGCGTGCCGCCCGTTACCGGCAGGCGCATCAGGCGGTTCTCGCTGCCTTCAGGTCGCCCGTAAATAACCAATTTGCCGTCCGGAGTGCAAACAGGATCGCCACTGGAGGGGCCAGGATCGAGCTCCGTCGCCGCGCCTCCAGTCAGCTCCGTGCGCCACACGGAGAAGAGCTGCTTCACAGTCTGTACGTAAACAATGGCGCCACTTCCGCAAGCTGCGGGAGAGAACTGGCCCTCGCCTGGCAGGTGAAAATCCACGGGTTGTGCACTCGAAATCTCCAGCCCCGCCATCCGAACGTTGCTGCCGGCAAGGTAGCTGTAAACAATCTGGTCATTCCCGCTCCAGGTCACGCCGATTCCGTCCCAGTGACTCGTTCCCGGCGTGATTTGCCGCGCCGAGTCGGGATTGGAGACCGGGGCGAGCCACAGGCCGCCGCGAAGCAGTGTCTGCCCGGCGACGAGTTCGCTGCCGTCCGCAATCACTCCGGGAACACTATAGTTATTCAGGTCGTTCGTTATCTGCCGCAGTTGCCCGCTGGGGTAGAGGGCTTCCCAGAGTTGCGGCCTGTAATCTCCCAGCTTCTCGTGCCCGGCGAAGACGATAGCATCCGGATTCGAACGCCAGGAGAGGCGTCCGATGGCAAACCAGGTGAAATTGCCGAACGGGGCGGAGGTGCCGGTTCCAAGATCCACGATTTCGATTCGGTAACCTGGCCGGGCCACGTCTTCGACAGAAACCACAGCGGCGTGCTGTCCATCGGGCAGCAAGGCCGGGCCGACCTGCGAAAACCCTTGCGGTTCCTTCTTTGTCGCCACAATGCGAGGATTGCCGCCCCCCGCCTCCGCAACCATGAGATAGCTCTCGTGTTTCGCAGACGCCGTCCGCAGGAAGGCAAATCGCTTGCCATCCGGCGAAAAGGCGATCGTAGAGTTCACATCATCCATCACGAATTCGGGTTGGCCGCCCAGTGAGGCCACGCGATAAAGCGTCGCCCGGGGTGCTCCGATGGCTTGCGTCGAGAAGTAAATGTAGTTTCCGTCCGGCGAAAATCGCGGCCCGCCTCCAAGTTGGTCGGATAGCTCGGCAATTTGAGCCGTGCTTCCCGTGGCCAGTTGCAGCATCCACATGGTGGTCTTTCCGTGCTGGACTCTCACATAAGCCACCAGCCGCCCGTCCGGGGAAATGGCGCCCACGATCGCGTCCCCGGTAGACGTGAGCTGCTTGATCTCCATTGGCGCCGGCGGTGCTCCGCCTGAAGGAACCGCGGAGGACCCGTACTTTGATTGCAGCTTCCATACGCCCAGCGCGATGACCAGCGCAATCACCACCGCTCCGCCGGCGAACCACGGTTGCTTCCAGACGGGGCGCGGCGTGGCCGCCGGCACGTGAACTCCGCTCGCTGCGGCCATGGACCCGCTGCTGGCCTGTCGCCCTTCCGGCACCGCGGACACGGCGCCACTCACCCCAATCCGTTCGCCCTGGTCTCGCGCGGGCTGTCGGTCTGAGCTGACGTCGCGTTTCAGCCGTTTCAGATCGCTGCGCAGCTCCGCGGCCGTCTGGCAGCGCAAGTCTCGGTCTTTTTCGAGCGCTTTGTTGATGATGTCTTCCAGCTTGGCGGGCAGGTCCGGGTTCAGCCGCACCGGGGCTACGGGCGCGCGGTTCAGGATCGCATCGGTGATGACCCCGGAGGTTTCTCCGCGGAATGGCATCGTGCCCGTGGCCATCTCATAGAGCACCGCGCCCAGCGAGAACAGGTCGGTTCGCGCGTCCAGAGGTCTGCCGCGCACCTGCTCCGGGGACATGTACGCCACCGTTCCCACCGTCGTGCCCGGACTGGTCAGCAGTTCCTCGCCCGCTCCGGCAGTTACCCCTGCGGTGACCGTCACGCCCTCGGCCGCCGTTTCCCGCGTTTGCTTTGCCAGGCCGAAATCCAGGATTTTCGCGGTGCCGCGAGTCGTGATGAAAATGTTCGCCGGCTTGATGTCCCGGTGAACGATCCCTTTGGCGTGCGCGGCATCGAGCGCATCGGCGATCTCGATCCCTATCTCCAGGAGCCGCTCGAGCTCCATCGGCCGCCCGCCGATGATGTGCTTCAGCGTGGACCCCTCCATGTATTCCATGGCGATGAACATCTGGCCGGGCTCTTCGCTGATCTCGTAAATCGTGCAGATGTTCGGGTGATTGAGCGCCGAGGCGGATCGGGCTTCGCGCCGGAATCGTTCGAGCGCAGCTGCATCTCGCGCCACTTCCACGGGCAGGAATTTCAGCGCCACCAGCCGGCCGAGCGACACGTCCTCGGCCTTGTAAACCACACCCATCCCCCCGCCGCCCAGTTTTTCCAGGACGCGGTAATGCGAGATGCTCTTGCCTTCCAGTTTTTCCGGCTGCGTCATCGGCGATTCATGTTAGGCGCTACCCCCAGACCAGTCAACGCACAGTCTATCCAGCCGCGCCACGCTGGGATGCACTGCCCTCGCTTTCGCCCGCACCTGCACGGAATGCGGGGGGCTCTCGCAGTCATCTGCCCCAGCGCCCGTTATTCAATTCCGGTTATAATTGCCTGATTGGTCCGCACGCGCACAGTGCGCTGGCGCGCACGGGATGAGCAGGCGTCTTACCGGCTGAGGGAATTCGATGATCCTGGACACCGTGGGTATCCAGAAGTACCTGCCCCACCGCCATCCGTTCCTGATGGTGGACGCCATCGTGGAGATGGAACGGTTAAAGCGCATCACCGGCATCAAGGCCGTCACCGTCAACGAGTGGTTTTTCCAGGGACATTTTCCGGGCAAACCGGTGATGCCCGGAGTACTCATCATCGAGGCCATGGCCCAGACTGGCGGCCTGCTGCTCTTGATGGAGGTCCCCGAACGGGACAACAAACTGCTCTACTTTGTGGCCGTGGACGGCGCTCGCTTCCGGCGCCCGGTCGTTCCTGGAGACCTGCTGCGCCTGGAGATGACAGTCGCAAACTGGCGCGGCGATTTCTGCAAGCTGGACGGCAAAGCGTGGGTGGGCGATCAACTCGCCGCGGAAGCCATCCTCATGTGCAAGATGGTGGACCGGGAATGAGCGGAGTGGATCCGCGGGCCGTCGTTTCGCCGCGGGCGCGGCTGGGGGAGGGAGTTTGCGTCGGACCCTATGCTCTGGTCGGCGACGACGTGGAGCTCGGCGACGGCTGCGTGGTTTACGGTCACGCGGCGGTCGAGGGGCCTTCGCGCTTCGGGCGGGAGAACCAATTCTTTCCATTTTGCTGCGTGGGCTCCGCGCCGCAGGATCGCAAGTATCAGGGCGAGCCCACACGTCTCGAGGTGGGCGACAGAAATGTTTTCCGGGAATATGTCACCGTCAACCGCGGGACTACCGGTGGCGGCGGCGCAACGCGAATCGGGAGCGACAATTTGATCCTGGCCTATTCCCACATCGCGCATGACTGCCATATCGGGTCGCATACCCTCTTTGTGAATGGCGCCACGCTTGCCGGCCACGTCACCGTGGAGGACTACGCCACCGTGGGGGCTTTCTGCCCGGTGCACCAGTTCTGCCGCATTGGCCGTTATGCCTACGTTGCGGCAAGCACGGTCATCACGCAGGACGTGCTGCCCTATTCGAAGACGGTCGCGCCTCGCGAGACGCGCTGCTACGGCGTCAACACCATCGGTCTCGAGCGCGAGGGCTTTTCCAAGGAACGCATCCAGGCGATTGAAAAGGCCTTCCGGCTGCTCCTGAAGTCGCGCCTGAATACCACGCAGGCTGTCGAGCGCGTGCGCGCAGAGATCACCGGCTCTGAAGACGTGGACGTTTTGCTGCGTTTCATCGAGACTGCGGAGCGGGGGATCGTCAAGTAGTTCCGAGGGAGGAAGTTTGGCCAGCAACGCATCCGCGCGAGAATCCGCCGTCTCTTCCGGCGAGTGGGGCCTGATCGCCGGGAACGGCCGTTTTCCTTTCCTCGTGCTCGAAGGCGCGCGCAGCCAGGGAATCGAAATGGCAGTCGTGGCCATCCGCGAAGAGGCTTCGCCGGAACTGGAGAGCGCCGCGAAGCGTCTCCACTGGGTGAGCCTCGGGGAACTCGGGAAAGCAATTGACGTGCTCCACTCCGAGCACGTCACCCGAGCCGTGATGGCCGGACAGGTGAAGCACGCGAAGATTTTTAGCTCTATCCGCCCGGATTGGAAAATGGCTCGCCTGCTCATGTCCCTGGCGGTGAAGAACACGGATTCGCTCATCGGCGCGGTCGCGCGCGTGCTGGAAGAAGAGGGGATTCAACTGGTGGATTCGACGGCATTCCTCGACCCGCTGGTGGCCCGTGCGGGCGTCCTGACGCGCCGTGGGCCCACCGACGAGGAGCGCGCTGACCTCGAGTACGGACGCCGCGTGGCTCGTCATATCGCGGCCCTGGATTTGGGACAGACTGTGGTCATTTCCGGCTGCGCCTGCGTAGCTATCGAAGCCATGGAAGGCACGGATGCCACTGTGGAACGCGCGGCGCAACTGGCCGCGGGGCGCCGCCTCACTGTGGTGAAAGTGAGCAAACCGGGGCAGGATATGCGGTTCGACGTTCCCGTCGTGGGATTGCCCACGATTGACATGATGCGGCGCTGCGGGGCCACAGCGCTCGGAATTGACGCGGGGCGCACACTGCTGTTCGACCGCAGCGATCTGATCGCTGCCGCGGATCGCGCCGGCATTGCCATCGACTCTGTCGAGCTGCCGGACACCGNCGACCGCCTCGCCGCCCCAGGCCCGTCAAGGAGACCGCACATGACCGGGCACCGGGCTCGCGTGGCCGTGATTGGCTGTGGCGATTTCGGCCGAAACCACGTTCGCGTCTATCGGGAGCTGGGCGCGGAGATTGCGGGGATTTACGATACCGAGCCGTCACGCCGCGACCGCGTTGCCGAGGAATTCGGCGTGCCCGTGCTCCACGGAATCGAAAACCTGGCCGGACGCGTGGACGCCGCCTCCGTGGCCGTGCCCACCCTCACCCACGCGGAGGTGGGCTGCGCTCTTCTGGAGCATGGAATTGACGTGCTCGTGGAAAAACCGATGGCCACATCGCTTGCCGAGGCGGACCAGTTGATTGCCGCGGCTCGCCGCAACGATCGCATCCTCCAGGTGGGACACGTGGAACGCTTCAATCCCGGCCTCACCGCCGTCCTGCCCCACGTGGCCCGGCCCCTCTTCTTTGAAGTGCACCGCCTGGGAATCTTTTCGCCACGCAGCCTCGATGTGGACGTAATTTATGATGTGATGATCCACGACCTGGNACATTCTGCTTACCCTGCTCGGCGAGCCCGTAACTGACGTCCGCGCCGTGGGCATCCCCGTCGTCACCAAGCGCGTGGACATCGCCCACGCCCGCCTCGAATTTGCCGGCGGCGCTGTGGCGAACGTCACCGCCAGCCGCGTATCCACGGAGCGCGTCCGTAAATTGCGCTTCTTCCAGACGCACGAATACCTGTCCGTGGATTTCGCCAGGCGCGACGCCATTCGCATTCGGGTCGCGGAGGGCTCCCCGGAGGAGTCTCCGCAGTTCAACTTCGAGAAGCTGACCACCCAGCCCGTCGAGCCGCTCCGCGCCGAACTGGCGGCGTTTCTCGATTCCGTCGGCACCCGCAAGACGCCCCTTGTGGACGGCGCCGCGGGCCGCCGGGCGCTCGAGCTGGCGGACCGGGTGATGGCGGGCATCCTCCAACACCGCGGCCGCGTCCAACTCGACGAACTCGTTCCCCAACATCCCAGATGATTCCGCGCCTCCTAGTTCCGGAGAAACTCTCGCCGGTGTCCGCCACGTCGACGGACGGGCGCAAGCGCGCCTGGACGATTCTCGACGACCGCCTGGTTGTCCCGGCGCAGCTTCCCGTCAAAGCTCTCGAGGTCGAGAGCAACATCCCGTTGCACGTCCCGCTCGGTGTGCTGGGTGAGCGCATCCTGATTCCGCGCGAGGCCGTACCCGGCAAGCTGGATCTGCCCGCCCCGGGCGAACACCTGCTGCCCACCGATGCGGATGAACGCATGGCCGTGCCGGTGGACGCTCGTCCCACCAAACTCGTGGCCGAAACACTTCTGCCCATCGAAGTGCTCGAACAGGAAGACCTTGTCACTCCGGACGTCTTCACCACCGGCCAGGTGCAGTTCATGCCCAAGCAGGTGAGTGAGCTGCCCCGCGACTGGAGCTGGATCGTCCCGGCGGGTTCGGTGGTCTTCCACGTCGTGCTGATCGCCACGCTGTTTAGCCTGGCCGTAATCTTCCCCCATCACGTGCCCGACGAGGCCGAATTGGAGGCCGCCTCGCGAGAGCTGGGCATCATGTACCTCCCCAACTCCATGTTTCACCAGCCCAAGGCGTCTCCGAAGCCGGAGGTGCCCAGCGACAAGCTTCGTGTCGACCCCGGACTCATGAAGAAGCTCGCGCCCGAGCTTATGCCCGCGCCGGCGCCCGGACCCACCCAGCCCCCTCAACTGGTTGCGCCACGACCCACGCCGGATCTGCCCAGCGCGCCGGTTCCGCAGATTCAGCAGCCCAGCGCGAGCCCGTTGGCTCGCTCCCAGCCCGCGCCGAGCTTCGACGCGCCTAAGCCCGTCCCGGATGCTCCTCCTCCTNGCGTTCAAATTACCGACCATGTCTCCGGGCCGCGCCTTGGAAGATTCCGTGCGCGGCGCGACGAGTCACGGAAGGACTTCGGGAGCGACCTTTGGCGGAGCCTTGCCGCGTGGCGGGGGCGGTGGGCCCATGGGTGGCGGAGGTGGTGTCGGCGACGGCTATCTGGGCGGCGCCGTGCAGATGCTCACGCCCGACCAGGGAGTGGATTTCTCCAGCTATCTCAACCAGGTTGTGACTCGCGTCAAGAAGGAGTGGTACACGATCATGCCGGAATCCGCACAAATGGGCGACCGCGGCCGCGTGGTCATCGATTTCAAGATTATGCGCGATGGGTCAGTTCCCCGGCCCGACCCGCTGCTGCGGATGTCTTCTGGAAAAGATCCCCTGGACAGCGCCGCGCTCGGCTCGATTCGCGGCTCCAGTCCGTTCCAGCCCCTGCCCGATGCTTTCAGCGGGCCGTACATCGAGCTGCGCTTCATCTTCCTCTACAATCTCCCGCTGGATGCTGCGCAGTGAAGCCCACTCGCGCGCAGGTGGTCGGAACGTTGCTCCTCGTCCTTTTGGTGTTCGCCTTCCTGGTGGTCCGCTACGCGCGACTGTTCGAATGAATCGGTTCGTTCCCCTCGTCGTCATCCTCGGCCCCACCGCTTCCGGGAAATCTTCGCTGGCCATCGAGGTGGCCCGGCGCTGGCAGGGCGAGGTAGTGTGCTGCGATTCGACCCAGCTCTACCGGCATTTCGACATCGGCACGTCGAAGCTGCGCGGCGCGGAGCAACGCGGCGTGCCCCATCATCTGACGGACCTCCTCGAGCCCCACGAAATTTTCACCGCGGGGGATTATCGGCGCAGGGCGCTCGAGGTGCTCGCCGATTTGCGTAGTCGCTGCCATCTGCCTGTGCTGACTGCAGGGACTGGGTTCTATCTGCGGGCGTTGCTCGAAGGATTGGCGGATGCGCCCGGCCGCTCCGAGGAGCTGCGCGAGCGGCTGCGTCGCCGGGCCCGGGAACGCGGCGCCGAATATCTTCACCGGCTGCTGGCCCGGCTGGATCCGCCCTCGGCTGCTCGAGTGGCCGCACGCGATACGCCAAAGCTGATCCGCGCCATCGAGGTGTGCCTGGCTTCCGGGCGGCCCATGAGCGAACTCCTCCGTCAACCTCGGCCGCATCTGGAAGGATTCGAGCCTGTGAAAGTCGGCCTGATGCCGCCGCGCGCCGCTCTGTACGCGCGCATTGACCGGCGAACGCGGACGATGCTCGCAGCCGGGTGGCTCGAGGAAGTGCGTTCGCTCATCGCGCGCGGTTTCGACGCCAGCCTCAAGCCCTTCCAGTTCATCGGTTACAGTGAACTGCGCGCGCATCTTTCCGGCGCGGTGGACCTCGATGCTGCCGTGCGCGCCATCCAGCAGGCCACGCGCCGCTACGCCAAACGCCAGATTACCTGGTTCCGGCGCGAGCCCGGCGTGAGCTGGTTCGAGGGTTTCGGCGATGACCATGCCATCGTCGAAAACGTGGTTGCCCTCCTGAGCCGCCGGTTGGATCGCCCCGCAGCTGCACCCGCGTAATCCCGTCTGGGTTTGCAGAATCGCAAAATGGATGGCCGGGGCACGCGGAGCGGTGCGCAGCACGGTATAATATCTTTGAGAGAGTTGAGCATCGTCCTCAGGTCCGCGCAGCAGTCTTTTCTCCTCGGGTGCATCGCGCCCCTCGACGCGAGCCCCCAGGATCACGCATGTCTGCGGGGCGCGCCCTCACCCAAAGAATGAAGACACCTCAACCCGTCGGTTCGAACGAGCGCGTCCTGTTGGTCGGCGTGGGATTGAAGCGGGCCGCGCACGTCCCCGGTCTGGCCCCGGCAGACTCCGAACGCGAGCGCATCGAGGAACTCTACGAACTCGCGTGCAGCGCGGGCGCGGACGTGGCCGGCTCTATCGTGCAAATGCGCGAGGAGCTCGATCCTGCCACGCTTGTGGGTCGCGGGAAACTCGAAGAGATTCGCGCCGAGGCGCAGGCGCATCGCGCCCCTATCGTCATTTTCGACCGCAACCTCACCCCGGGGCAGCAGCGCAACATCGAGAAAGCGCTCGATTGCCACGTGCTCGACCGCACGCAGTTGATTCTGCATATCTTCGCCCGCCATGCCCGCACGCGAGAAGGCATGCTCCAGGTGGAACTGGCCCAGCTCAATTATCTCCTCCCGCGACTTGCTGGCCGCGGCGTGGAGCTCTCGCGCCTCGGCGGCGGCATCGGCACGCGCGGCCCCGGCGAACAGAAATTGGAGACCGACCGCAGGCGCATCCGCGGGCGCATTTCCAAGATCCGCGACGCGATCGAACTCGTGCGGCGCCGCCGCCAGGTGCAGCGCAAGGCGCGCCGGGATGTGCCCCTGCCCTCGGCCGCCCTGGTCGGCTATACCAATGCGGGCAAATCCACACTGTTCAACGCCCTCACGCGCGCCCAGGTGGTCACCTCACCGCGCATGTTCGCCACGCTCGACCCCACCGTCCGCGCGATTGAATTGCCTTCGGGACATCGCGCCCTGCTCTCCGACACGGTGGGATTCATTCGCGATCTCCCGCCCGGGCTGATCGCCGCATTTCGCGCCACTCTCGAGGAGGCGGAAGAGGCCGCGCTGATCCTCCACGTAACGGACGTCTCCAGCCCGCACCACACCGAGCAGGACGCCGAAGTCGTCAAAATCCTGGCCGAACTTGGTCTCTCCGACTGCCCGCGTATCCACGTCTTCAACAAATGCGACAAACTTTCTTCCGAGCAACTTCGCGTCTATAGTCATGGATCCGGCGTTTGCGTTTCCGCCCTGCAGGGCACCGGCCTTCGAGAGCTGCTGGCCCGCATCGACGCCGAGCTGCCTTCGGAAGGTCTGGTACGCATGCAGTTCGAGCTGCCTATTGAGGATGGCCGCACTCTGGCTCGCTTGCACGCCCGCGGCCGCGTCCTTTCCTCCGAAGTCCGCGATTCGCGGCTGTGGGTGGATGCGGAAGTTCCGGAGTCCCTCGCCGGGCAGTTGAAGCCTGCATCCGTCCGGCGCGACCGCGAAGGATTCTGAGCCAGCGCTGTGGTCTTCTGAATCGGTGCCGCGAGCATCCTCTCTCTGCATCTTTTCGCGCACAGGGCCACGTCCGCCCCTGCCCGTCCTGCAGGTGGGCGCCGCAGCGGAAGACTCCGTACCCCATCTCGGCAGGCTCAACGCAGAACCTTTCCCTCCTTACACTCGTATCTTAAAATGAGGCCGCCGACGCGGCGGGAGGTCGTCATGGTCGGTTTTCTGCTGTGGTGCATCCTGTTCGTGCTTTGCTGGCCTGTGGCCATTGCCGCCCTTATCCTTTACCCCATCGTTTGGCTGCTTTTGCTGCCTTTCCGGATCCTCGGCATTGCCGTGGGTGGGGTCCTCGCGCTTGTGAAAGGATTGATCTTTCTCCCAGCTCGCGTTTTGGGGGTGCGGCACGCCCGGTGACGGACCTTCGACCCAGCAGACATCCAGTGCGCGGACCGGAATGCCCCAATTCCCGCTCCCAGCTATATGTGGAAATCTTTGTGGAAAATAAATGCCTCAATTCGCCCCGACGAGCTGAGAATCTGCAGCCTTCCACCCACGAACCCTTCGCCAATGCGCGTAACTAATTGAAATGTAATAGCTTAAGAGGGAATTCTGCTGCATGTTGGGGCATCCGGAAGGCCCCGAGGCCGCAAGCCGCGCCCTCCGCATTTTGCACAGATTTACAGCAGCTCGCCGCACCGTCCCGATGCAGGTCGGCGCCCCGGGATTTGCCCGGAGATCGCTGCCGGCGGCGTGCAATCCATGCCCGCGCGGCAATTTGGGTTGAGAAGCACGCCGCGTCGGCGTTGACTCATCCTGCCGAGCCGTCTATAGTCAAAGCCGACCGCGGTTTGCGAGGTAGGGGGCGAGCCGCGAAGGCGCCCGCCTGAGAGCAATATGAACGTCCCGAATGCGCTGACGCTGCTGCGGATCTTCTTTGTCCCGCTGCTGGTGGCGGTGCTCTTGGGTCACTCTCCGAATGTCGTCCTCTGGGGCTTCTCTGTCCACTTTGAAGAGTGGGGCGTTCTGATCCTGGCCGTAGCCGCGGCCACCGACTGGCTGGACGGGATGCTCGCGCGCCGGCGCGGCGAGGTGACCACCCTCGGCATCCTGCTGGATCCCATCGCCGACAAGTTGCTTATTACCGCGGCCTACATATCTCTGGTGGACATGGGCCTGGTGCCCGCCTGGATGGTGGTCATTATCATCGGCCGGGAGTTTACCGTGCTCGGATTGCGCAATATTGCCTCAGCCGAGGGGCTGACCATCGAGGCCTCGGGTTTGGGCAAGACCAAGATGGCGCTCCAGGTCGTGGCTGCCTGCACGGTGATGCTCAGCCGCCGTTATCCGGCGCTCCACACATTGGGTTACGGCCTGTTGTGGTTGGTCGTCTTCTTCGCGGTTCTTTCCGCGGTGCAGTACTTCCTCAAGTTCTGGAGCCAGGTGGAGGACCGTGTGAAACAGCGCCGCATGCGGCTGCGCATCCTGGAGCGGCGGAAGAAGACGCAGGAGATGGCCACACCTGCTGCACCCACTTCGCTCGAACGGCATGAGATGTGAACTCTCTCACAGCCGGAGACCGGCAAACCCGCACGAATGTCGGCAGGACGTCCCGGCTGAATTCCACCGGCACTCGTTAGTAATTCACCGGTCCGCGAGGCACTTGCGCAGTGGTGTCTGACACGCCTATCCAGTTGACTCCGCCGGAGGAGCGCCGGCGCCTGCTGGCCCTCGCGCGTCGTGCTATCCGCGCCTATGTGTTGGAGCAGCGCCTGCCGGAGGGCGCGAGCGCGCTACAGTCCGGGCAGCGGCACGGCGTTTTCGTCACCTTGCATTTGGCCGGACGCCTGCGCGGTTGCATTGGGCGGCCCGAATCTCCCGATTCTCTGGACTCTCTCGTCGAAGTCTGCGCCGTTCTCGCTGCGTCGCGCGACCCGCGCTTTCCGCCCGTTCACGTCCACGAAGTCGACGCGCTGGATATCGAGTTATCCATTCTCTCGGCGCCGGAACAGTTGCCGGCTGCGGATGTTCTCGCACGGTTCATGCCCGGGGTTCATGGTGCCGCAGTCACCTGCGGCGGCTGTCGAGGGCTGCTGCTCCCCCAGGTGGCGCTTCAATATGGCTGGAGCGCCCAGCGCTTTCTTGAGGAGACGTGCCGAAAGGCCGGTCTCCCGGCTCATGCTTGGCGTGACCCCGAGGTTCGCATTGACATCTTCACGGCCGAGGTTTTCTCGGAATCCGAATCTCCTGCAAGTCCCGCCGAAGCCCAGGGGTAGCAATTAGTGTTCGCCTTGAACTGTAGCAAAGTCGCGCTGAGGCCCAGCCCGGCTGCTCGCAAGCCCGCCCGTGCGGTGGGCCCAAACAAAAAGCCCCGGGTTAAGCCCGGGGCCTTTCCGTCCTCAACTGTTGTCGGCCGGCTATTCCACTTCTACGTAGTCGCCGATGTAAATTTCCCGGAATGAGTTGTACACCAGCACGCTCGCCGAGCTGGCTGTGGTGCGGAGCACCACGCCCTCTCCGAGCACTTCGCGCGGCAAGTCTTCCGGAGCCCAATGCACCGGCGTGTTCCCAAATCCGAATACGTGGTCGGACATTCCGCCAATCTGATAGACGGCGTGGTTTAGAGGCGCGGTCGGGCGATAGAAGCGGATGTAATCTCCCACCTTCACCCCGGTCAGATTCACGTACGCAACCGCCCCACGCTCTGTAATTGCCTGGTAATTCTTCGCTCTCACGACACGGCCGGTGGCCTTTCCGCTCGGCGGTGCAAACCGGTCCAGGTCCTTCAGAGCCCGGAACGGCGGTGTGGGATAGTCCACTGCCGGACGGACAAAGTCACCCCGCTGTATGTAGGTGCAGGAATACGAGATCTGCGCGATGGAAACCTTTGGGTGCACCACGACCACGTGGATGCGGCCGACGTCGAGCCACTGCGTGCCCAGGGCTCTGGCCAGGGAGTGTTCCTGGTCGTAAAACTGCATGTGCAGAAAATCACTGTCCGGGCGCAGCACCATGAAGTCGTCGCCAACCTTCACGCCGGCCTCGGATCCTCTATTGATGTAAATGTACTGCCCGCGCGAGAAGACGGTCTGCGGGTCGGCTTCCGGACCGGAGATCACGTACGTGTCGTAGGGCACGTCTTCGGTCGTGGCCATTCCGGCGCACAGCACGTCCGCCTGGGTAGGCGCGTGGCCCCGTTCCGTCGGCTCTGTTTGGGCGGCGGCTCCCCCGGCCCATAGGGTGAGCAGACACGACAGTGTGAGCGCGATTCGTCGCATGGGACACTCCTTCATCCCGCCGCCCCCCGACGTGCGGGCGCGAGGCTGCTTTCTCGCCAGACCGTAACAAAGCCCGCTGGGGGCGTCAAGCCGCGTCACCTCACGGCTTTACACTCTGGATACTGCATAATGGGGAGCCCCCGCCGCCCTCTGGACGCCGCTGTGGGGGCAGGTCGCCCGTGTTTGAAGACAGCAAAGTGTCTGCCGTAGTCGCCGAGGCCNAACAAAGCCAGCAGGGGGCGTCAAGCTGCGTCACCCGGCGGCTTTACACTCTGGATACTGCATAATGGGGAGCCCCAGCCGGCTTCTGGAGCCCGCACTTGGGGACAGGTAGCCCGTGTTTGAAGACAACAAAGTGTCTGCCGTAGTCGCCGAGGCCAGTGCGCACGACGCATTGGCCGCCGCACGCCTCGCCCTGCGTCGCACCCGCGTCATCGAATTGCGCCTCGACTATCTGGCCTCCGAGGACGAATTTGCCGCGCTTCTT
>OCOJ01034301.1_pt2 | contig 28614 bp, 29 predicted proteins | sample 1539251 | NCBI WGS metagenome assembly OCOJ01 (sample SAMN01911457, study PRJEB22624) | soil metagenome | biome: Soil | place: Malaysia | collected 2012-04-30 | depth RA_metagenome m
AGCCTCCTCTTCGGAGGGGATCACTTGGCGAGTTCCTCTTCGAGCTGATTGATCTTCCAGCGGAGTGCGTCCTTCAGCTCGGTGTTGTCCAGGCGGTTCAGCGGCTTCCCGCACGTCGGACACTTGAAGAAGTTCTCCATGGCGTCCTCGAACGTCCTCGTCTGGCAGGTGGGGGTCCCGCAGTGGTAGAACTCGTGCATCTCCTCGTACTCGAGCCTTTGCTTCAGCCTGTTGAGGACCTTCCTCCTCTGGGTCTGAATGAAGCCGTCGGTCTGGTCCCGCTGGGCTTTCCACCTGTATACGAACCAACCCCTCTTCGGGTCTCTCACCCTGACCCCTGTGATTAGGCTCCTGCCGAACAGGTCGTAGAGAGCTTTCCTTACAGTCTTGATCTTCAGCCCCGTCGCGGAGGCGATTTCCTCGTCGGTGGCGTTTTCGTTGTTCAGAAGTGCCCTGGCGACCCTGACGTAATCGGGGCCTCCGATAAGGCCGGCTACTTTTACAAACGTGTCCTCGTATTCAATCTTCAATTTTCTACAACTCTCTTGCCATGGGCGGTAGGCAAGATTCTAAGCTTGCTTTTTGGAAACGTCCTCTTAAGCTCTTCCCCCCTCTGGATCTCGTGTAACGCGATTGCGAGGGCTGCCACTTCCGAATGAGGCTGCGACGTGACTGCGACGTTGAAGTCCGCTTCATGGTAGACCCTTCCGGGAACTTTCGGACCTCCCACGACCAAAAGGATGCTGTCCAGCTTTCTGAGGTCCTGAACGACATCCTGGATGGGCAGGCCATACATCGTCAGATGCACCACGCTCCGCCCCTCTTTCTTGGCCTCCTGGATGACCTTCTTCCACGACGCCCCCAGGGTCGCCTCGAACTCCCCTCCCCAGGTCCTGTTGACCTCCTCGAGGGTGCCCGTCACGTCCTTCTCTGCGTCCTCCAAATAGATTGATTCTGCCCCCAGCGCTCTTGACACTAGGCAGAGGTGAGTGAGTGTCCTATCGTCCCGGACGTAGCGTTGCCCCACACGGAGCACCTTGATGCTCTTCATCCGCGGCCTGACGGCGTCCAAACCGACTAGATGAATGATTAGAGTCCCTACGGGCACTCGAGGCACGGGCTGCGGGACGGTGGCGAGGCTCAGTCTTATCTACCCAGTCCCGCATGGAAGGACAGTTGGTTGATCAGTCAGTCATCGCGGTTCTGACCTTTCTTCATATTGTCACTGCCATGGGCTGGCTTGGGGGAGTGATTTTCTTTCTGTCGGCTGTCGGACCGGGTGCAAGGGCTTTCACACCCCCTGCTCTGCTCGAATTCTTGGCTAAGGTTGGGCCGAAGCAGATTAGGTTCTTCGCAGGAGTGGCGACCGGCACCATCGTGTTCGGCCTGGCGTTACTCTTCGCTGCCTTCGGCACCGACTACTCATCCTGGCCTAACTACATAGAGACCGGCTTCGGCTTCGGGCTCATAGCCTACCTCATCGCCATTCTCGTGACGGTTCCAACCATCTGGAAGGCCGGTAAAATCGCCCAACAGGCGATGGGCGGACCGCCAGGGCCTCCCCCTCCGGAGCTCCCGAAACTACTCAGGAGGGCCAACATGGCAACGATGGCGGTCGCCCTTCTGCTGTTGCTGGCACTGGTCTTCATGGTCAGCAGCGCAGTCTTCGACTAGACGAATCGCCACTCCTTTATCGGGGATGGCCGGGTCCTCGGCTTTGTTGGGTTCCCGCGCTGATCTCAGACGCCTAGCGATAATGGTCGACTACCTCTTCGGCAGGGGGGTAAGCAAGGCACTCCCGAAGGAAGGTTTCCGTCTCTACTATTCTCGCAGGTCGGGGAGGGTAAAGACGGTCTTCCACGACGGGAAGCTCTTCGCCACTGTCAAACCGAACGGCGCCATGGCGCTCACCGTAGTCGGAGCCTCGATGCTCGCGCGGAGCCCCAGGTTCAGGCAGAACTGCGTCCAGGTCTCGGACGACGTCTCAGAGTTCGTTAGGGGAGGGAAATCGGTCTTCTGCAAATTCGTGACGTGGGCCGGGAAGAACGTGTATCCCAGGAGCGAGGTGGCTATCATCGACGGAAGCGGGAGGGTCATTGGAGTTGGCCTGGCTATCCTGAATGGAGCCACGATGGCACAGTTTAAGTCGGGGGCGGCAGTGAAGGTCAGAGCAGGCCTCAGGAAATGAAGATGGACAACAGGAACGCCCGGCGCATGATGGACCGTCTGGGAATCAACATGAAGGAGATCCAGAACGTTCAGGAGGTCGTAATCAAGACCGCCGACAAGGAGCTGCACATAACGAACGCCTCGGTGTCCGAGGTGAACGCACAGGGGAGCAGGATGTTCCAGGTGGCGGGGGACGTAGAGGAGGTCGAGGTTGAAAAGAAGACGTTCAGCGAGGAGGACATACTCCTCGTTCAACAGCAGACGGGAGCCTCGAAGGAGAGGGCTGCGGCCGCGCTGGAGGAATCGGACGGCGAGGTCGCGCGGGCCATTCTGAAGCTTAGCTCCTAGCAGACAGGTCCAGGTACCGTTCTGTCGCCTGGTCTAGGTTTATGAATCGAAGGTTGACTCGATGGCGGCGTGAGCGAGGAAAAGACGTTCTTCCGTACATGCCCTGCGTGTGGGCGCAAGTTCGAGGTGCACCTTGTGAGCAAGACGAAGGTAGGCGAGGACGAAACCATCGTAAAATACGATAAAGTCCCCTCCGGGACCGAAGAGGAGGCCTGGTTGGCCCAGCCTGGCATGGTCAGGCCCGGCTGGGCGGTCCTGGACGAGAGCATCCCGGCGGTGGTCTCTGCTGAAGATTTCAGGTACAGATACAGGTGCAGGCACTGCGGTCACGAGTGGTCTGAGGTTCACGAGAAGGTGGGCAAAGGCACGGCAGCCGGGTACACCGGGGATTAGAGCCGCCATATCTCACTGCTCTCTGCAATGAAAATCAGGTATCAGACTTATTAGGCCGTCCCGAAGAAACCCCGTAATGTCCGGTCAGGTCCGCGAATTCGTCTCTGCCGCCCTAGGCCAGAGGAAGCTATCACTGCTCATCAAGAGCGCGAGCCTGCTTAATGTGTTCACGGGGGAGACATACGAAGCCGCGATTGGTGCTTACAAGAATAGGATAGTGTACGTCGGGCCTGACTCGAATGCCCCGGCAGCGGCCAAGTCCATCGACGCGAGGGGTCTGACGGCGATCCCAGGCTTAATCGAGTCTCACATGCACGTGGAGAGCAGCATGGTCACACCCTCCCGGTTCGCCGAAGCGGCGCTTCCCCACGGCCTTACCACGGCATTCGCTGACCCTCACGAGATTGCAAACGTCATGGGAAAAGCGGGGGTGAGGGCGATGGTGGAGGACAGCAGAGGGCTGCCGCTCAAACTCTACTTCTACGCTCCCACCTGCGTCCCCGAATCGAAGGCGGTGACCTCCGGTGCGGAGCTCACCCCCGAGGACATCAACGAGATGCTAGGCTGGCAGGGCGTCTGGGGGCTGGGGGAAGTCATGGACTACCCTGCCGTCCTGAAGGGAGGCAGGAAGATCTCCCAGATTCTCGACTCCACAGCCACCCGAGACGTGGTGGTTGACGGCCACGCCCCACTGCTTTCCGGGCGTGAGCTTAACGCCTACATCACCTCGGGTGCCGAGGCAGACCACGAGAACTTCACCGTCGAGACGACCATGGAGAAGCTCAGGCTCGGAATGTACGTCAAGCTAAGAGGTCCCTACGTCCTTGATGCGCAGAAGTTCGCGGATGCGCTGAAGACCATCCCTCACCCCTACAACCTGATATTCTGCACCGACGACGTGATGCCTGACAACCTCGCCCGCCTGGGACACCTCGACTATGCCTGCCGCGCTTTCATGCGGGCCGGGATGGACCCAGTGGAGGTGGTGAGAAGCGCCACCCTTAGGCCCGCCCTCCACATGAGGATGCCTCACCTGGGCGCCATAGCCCCTGGGCGTATCGCTGACATCCTCCTTCTGAAGGACCTGAAGAAATTCAGCATCGATCTTGTGATCGCTAACGGCGTACCTGTGGCCAAGGAAGGGAGGTTGCTGGTGCAGATCAGGAAGAGGGTCCTAGACGGCCCGGCCAGGGAGACGATGAAGCTCAGCCCGCTCAGATTGGAGGACTTCAGGGTCGAGCCGCCGGTCAAGAACGGCTCGGTCTATGTCAACACGGTCGTCTTTGGAGAGTCGAATCACGAGGACACGGGGGAGGCCTTCGCGGAGATGATCCTGACCAGGCTCAGTAGGACGAAGGTGCACGTGGTTGACGGCGAGCTCTCTCTGGGAGACACAGCATTGGTGTTCGTCTTCGAAAGACATGGAAAGAATGGAGGGAGGGCCTTCGGCTTCGTGCGGAACCTCATCAAGGATGGGGCCCTGGCCACAACGGTTGCGCACGACGCCCACAACCTTCTCGTCGTGGGAACGAATCCCGAAGACATGCGCATGGCCGCAAACCTGGTTATTGGGAGTGGAGGAGGAATCGCCGCCGTGCGCGAGAAGGAGACCCTCGCTAGAATCAAGCTCCCCATAGCAGGGCTGATGTCGGACAAGTCATTGATCGAAGTCTCAAAGGACATGGATGCCCTTAGGAGGGCGTTCAAGACCATGGGAGTCCTTGACCACCCATACATGCCTCTCCCCAACCTCCTCGCGCTCTCGGTGATACCCCATGCGAGAATCACTGACAAGGGCATATTCGACGTGGACAGACAGAAGTTCGTCCCCCCTTTCATCAACTGAACCGGGTCATCGGGATCGTGCGGTGGGTTCTGACTTCGTCCCCATCAGTACCTTCTCGGAAGTGACGGGGAGGTCGTCCACGGAAACTCCCGTCGCGTTCAGCACCGCATTCCGTACTGCCGCTCCGGGGAGAACTATGGGCGGTTCTGCTATGATCTTAGCCCCGAAGGGACCAAGTGGTCCGGGCACCTCGACAATGAACGCCTTGAACTCCTCGGGTATGTCCATCGAAGTAGGGATGTAGTAGTCACCGAGGTTCGGGTTCACGACGACGCCGTCCCTGTGGAGTAGCTCCTCCATCATCGCATAACCGAGTCCCTGTACAGTCCCGCCGTAGATCTGGCCGAGCACTCCACCTGGATTGACTGCCTTCCCCACATCATAGGCGGTGTGGGCCCCGATGACCCTGTAGTATCCGGTCCCCATGTCGACCTCTACCTCGACGATGAGCGCTCCCCATGTGTACTGAAGGTATGGTGTCCCCTGTCCCACTTCCTGGTCCCAGGGTGCTGCTGGCGCCATGAAAAAGCCGGCCTCCCTCATGCTGATGCCTCTCCTGTATGCTTCGGCGACGACGTCGTCCCACTGCACCGTTATTGAGGGGTCGCGGCGGTCAAAAGCCACGCCATCAGCGATTGCCACGCCCTCAGGGTCGACCTTCAGCAGCTGAGCCGCGAGGGGGATAATCCTACTTCTCAGCTTCTCTGCTGCAATCTTGGACGCGTTCCCCCCGATTACCACCACCCTGGACGCGACGGTCGGCCCGCTCTCCCTGTGCTTGGAAGTGTCCGGGCGTTCCAACCTGAAGCGAGACAGCGGGACACCAAGGACGCTCGAGGCGACCTGCATCATCCCTGATATTGCGCCAGTCCCGTACTCGGTCAGGCCGGAGCCGACTGAGACACTCCCGTCTGACAGTACTTCAATGTGGACAGCGCCGTAGTCGTTTCCCTCGGGACCGAGCGAATTTCCATGCATGAGGAGGGCTATTCCGAGCCCCCTCCTCGTGTTCCCCGTCTGGTTCCTGTAGAGGCGTGCCTTCTCTCTGTAGTTGCTGGAGGCGACGACCTTCTCGACGCACTGCGGAAGGCCGCAGCTGGCGTCCATGACGGCGCTGGTCGCGTTCTTCTTCCCAGGCACAAGCATGTTCCTCAGCCTGAACTCGAGCGGGTCCATCCCGAGCTTCCGGGCGAGCTCCTCCATCTGGCTCTCGATTGCGAAGATGGCCTGGGGACCCCCGAACCCCCTTAGGCTCCCAGTGTAGGTGTTGTTCGTGTAGACGAGAAAGGAGTCGGCCTTCACGTTTGGTACCTCGTAAGCACCGACAGTATGGAAGGTCGCCCGGACAATCACGAAGACACCGAGGGAAGCGTAGGCTCCTGTGTCCCCAACAATCCTCGACTCGTCGGCGATGAGCATCCCGTCTTTGCTCACGCCCGTCTTGTGGCTGATGACGAAAGGGTGTCTCTTCGTGTGCATGACCATGGAGTCCTCCCTGTCCATGCCGCAGTACACTGGCCTGCGGAACTTGACCGCGGCAAGCGCGGCGGTCGAGCAGACATCGAAGGGAGTCTCGTCGGACTTCGGTCCGAAGGCCCCTCCTGTCACCGCTTGTATGACCCTGACCTTCTCAGGAGGAAGCTTCAGGACCTTGGCAACGGCCGCCTGGGTGTGGTGCGGACTCTGCATAGAACCGATGACCCTTACTCCTCCGTCTTCGGGTATCGCGAGTCCGACCTCCGGTTCCAGGGGAGCGGCGTCCTGGAACTGGGTCCTGTAGGTCTTCTCGAGGATAATGTCAGACCTCGAGAACCCTTCCTCGACGTTCCCCTTTCTGATCTTCATCTGCCTCGCAACGTTGCCCTTCTCATGGACTTTGATGGCTTCAGGCTCCAAGGCCTTCAGCGGGTCGAAGATGGCGGGGAGCTTCTCGTAGTCAACAGTAATCTTTGCTGATGCGTCAGCCGCCGAAGGCGAGGTTTCGGCGATGACCGCCCCGAGGATGTCCCCGGTCGACCGGACGATCGGGTCTGCAAACAGCTGCCTGTCGGGGAGGACCGCCGAGGACTCGTTCAGCCCTGGGATGTCCCTAGGAGTGAGCACGCCCAGGACGCCGGGGTGCGACTTCGCCGCTCCGAGGTCCATCCTCTTGATGATCCCGTGAGGGATTGACGAGTGGAAAAGCTTGGCGTAAACGGTCCCCTTTGGGATCAGGTCCGCCGTGTACACGGGGCTCCCCAAGACCTTCTCTAGGGAGTCGACCCTCACCACATTCTCCCCGATGTAAAGGAGCTCCCCCCTCTCCGCCTTCGCCCGTAGTGAATCCAGAAGCTGCGATACTTGTTCGCTCATAGTCCTCCCCTTTCGCAACCTTCTCGGATCGAGTCGATGATCTGATAGTAACCAGTGCAGCGGCAGAGTATGCCGCTGATCGCGACCTTGATCTCTTCGTTGGAAGGCTCAGGTGAGTGCCTGGCAAGGTCCCAGGACGCCATCAGCATGGCTGGAGTGCAGAACCCGCATTGCGCGGCGTTGTTTGCGATGAAACTCCCCTGCATCCGCTTCATGGTTGGGTCCTCAAGCAGACCCTCCAATGTTGTGACCCTTCTCCCATCGCACTGTGTGGCGAGCATCAGACAACTGTTCACAAGCTTCCCATCTACCAGGACGGCACAGACCCCGCAGTCCCCGGTACTGCACCCCTCCTTGACAGACTTCAGACTCAGCTCCTCCCTGAGCACATCGATCAGCCTGTCGGGGGGAGAGACCCGCACCGGGTGCTCGGTGCCGTTCACGTTGATTGTTATGGCACGCTTCCCCATTTCAGGGATGCCCTCCGATCTGCCGGCCGCAACGCTCCACGAGCCTCCTCAGGTATGCCTGGGCCACTTCTGCTCTATACTCTCCAGATCCTCTGAAATCAGAGGTGAGAGACAGCTCCGAAGCAAGGACCTTCTGGGCTTGGGCAATCGTCTGTTCTGTGACCTTCTTCCCCTCGAGGAAGGCATTAGTCCTGACAGCCAGTGCAGGTATCTTCCCGGAAACCCTGTTCAGGGCCACCCGCACCGTGCGGATAGTTCGGAGGTCGTCCTCCAACGTCATGGAGAGGGCCTCGTTGACGATGGCCAGGATGAGCATGTTTCTTCGCCCCAGCTTCTCGTAGGCGGTCCAGCTGTGCCCCCCAGGTGGAGTGAAGCTGACCTCGGCGAGTATCTCCGAAGACTTCATGGCGGTCTCCCTCTTCCCTAGAATGAAATCCTTCAGTGGGACGGTCCGCTCCCCCCTTGCGCTGACAAGCTTCAGGCTGGCATCCAGGGCCATGAACACAGGAATCAGATCTTCCGATGACGTCGCAGAGCATATGTTGCCACCAACCGTAGCGACGTTCCGCACCTGTGGTGCGCCAAAGAGCATCGCGGCTTCTCTGATTGCCGAGAGCTTTCCGTAGAACATAGGGGACTCGAGAAGGTCAGTGACTGTGGTCAGTGCGCCCAGATGGATATTCCCGTCCGACTGGCGTATGTACTTCAGGTCCTCTGTGAAAGAAGAGATGTCGACCAGGATCGATGGGGAGACCTGCCTCCTCCTCATGCGCGGCAGTAGATCTGTCCCGCTGGCTATGACAGCCACCCTCTCCTCGTCGTTCTCAATGAACCGAAGCGCGTCATTCAGGTCCGTGGGGGAGTAGAGCTCCAGAGTCGACAATACGACTGTCTCTCATGGGAGCCGCCTCTCACAGTTAAAAAACTTCATGGCTTGTAGGCGCCGCATCTCCGTTCCCCAGGCCGGCGAAGGACTTTCAGGAGCCCGTTTATTCGAACCGCCTATAAGCCGCTGCTTCCAGGGTCGCCCTGTCATGAAAGCACCGCCGTACGTCGGTTCGTTGGCAGGAAGAGACTTCCTGGATACAAACGACCATTCGCAGGAGGAGATTGCAAAGATCCTGAAGGCCGCGGAGGACCTGAGGGTCAAGTTCAGAAAGAGGGCGCCGACTCACTATTTGCCTGGCCGGACTCTCTTCATGCTCTTCTACAACAGGTCGCTCAGGACAAGGAACTCCTTTGAAGCGGGAATCTACCAACTTGGTGGCCACGCGCACTTCCTTAGTCCCAGTGATGTCTACACGCCGACACTCCCTGAGGACATGGTCCCATACCAGACAGAGGCGATAGCCGACGTTGGGCGTGTGCTTTCTAGGTATGGTGACTCAATCGCCATCAGGGTCTACGGGGACGCGGCGAAGTGGACCATCGGGAGGGGGCACAGGATAATCCAGGAGTTCGCGAAGTGGAGTGACATTCCTGTCCTCAACATGGAAGACGACCTGTACCACCCATTCCAGGCCCTCGCTGACATGAAGGCCATAACCGACGTCAGCCCTAAGCCGAAGGGGAAGAAGTTCGTTGTGTCCTATGCTTATTCGGGGGGCCTTAAGCCTCTGGCAGTCCCTCAGAGCTGCGTACTGATTGGGACCCAGTTCGGGATGAACGTGGTCTTGGCCCACCCGAAGGGTTTCGAGCTTGAGGACAACGTCATCATGGCCTGCGAAGAGAACGCGGACAGGTACGGTGGGAGCTTCGAAGTTTCGAACGACATGAAGGAGGCCTTCGAAGGGGCTGACTTCGTCTACCCCAAGGCCTGGTCTCCAAAGGGATTCGTCCCCCCCTACAGCAACACGGTGAACAAAGATGGCGCGTCACAATACCAGGACCAGTTCAAGGACTGGAAGTGCACCCAGGAGATGATGGACCTGACGAACAGAGGGAAGTACATGCACTGCGGACCCGCAGACAGGGGTCAGGAAGCGACGGACGAGGTAATAGACAGCCCGAAGTACTCCCTCTACTTCGAGCAGGCCGAGAACAGGTTGCACGTCCAGAAGGCAGTCATGGCCATGGTCATGGGCTCAAAGCACAGATGATTTCCGGAGTGTAGTCGGTTGACATCTCAAGACAAGTCGATACTTGACGTCATAGGGAACACCCCCACCATACGCCTCTCGACGATTCCCGCCGAGGAAAAAATCAGGGCCGAGATCTTCGCGAAGCTCGAGGCCTTCAACCCAACGGAGAGCCTGAAGGACAGAATCTACAAGGAGATGATTCTGGGAGCCATCAAGAGGGGAGACCTCAAGCCGAATATGGAGATCCTGGAAGCCTCCACGGGAAACGCTGGAATCGCCTGCACCTTCATAGGAACAAGGATGGGGTACAAGGTGACAATCGTGATGCCCGAAGGGATGAGCGACGAGCGGAAGAAGATGATCAAGGCTTTCGGCGGAGATTTGATCCTTACACCAGGGGCGGAGAGCGATGTCGACCTCTGCCTCGACAAGATTGATGAGCTCCTTAAGAAGAGCAGAGGGAAATACTACGTCCCCTCCCAGTTTTCGAACCCCGACAACCCGGCCGCGCATTACAAGAGCACTGGTCCAGAACTCTGGAACCAGATGGGAGGGAAGGTCGATGCCTTCGTCGCATCTCAGGGGACGGGCGGGGTCCTCTCAGGAATCGGGAGATACCTAAGGGAGAAGAATCCAAACGTCAAACTCTACGCCGTCGAGCCCTCGGAGGCACCGATACTCTCTCACAGCAAGTGGGGCACCCACAAGATTGAGGGCATTGGCGACGGCTTCGTTCCGAAGAACCTTGACCTTAGCCTGCTGACTGGCGTCGTGACCACCACATCGGACGAAGCCATCGACATGACGAAGCGCCTAACAAGAGAGGAGGGGATCTTCTGCGGCATCTCCTCAGGTTGTAACGTGGCCGCGGCCGTGAAACTCTCCAAGAAATATCCGGAGCTGGGCAGGATAGCGACTGTGATCAACGACTCTGGTGGGAGGTACCTCTCCACTGAGGTGTTCGGCATGAAGAAGAAGCAGACTGTAACAAGGACAAGCAAGAAGCTCGACCCGTACACAGTAGAGCAGCTCAGGAAGTACCAGAAAGGATTCGACATAGTGGAATAGGCGCTCCTCGGAGCTAGTCCCTTGTCCTTCATAGAACGGCTGGTCTGTTCCAAGTGCGGCACGAAATACGAGCCCGAAGAGAACCCCGTGATGTGCCGAGAGAGGGATTTTGGAAGACTCGACGTCGTCTATGACTACGACGGCGTCTCAAATAGGCTCGACCGCAAGAGGCTCGAATCGAGAAGATCGAGGGATATCTGGAGATACGAAGAGCTGCTTCCCGTTTCTTCCGGGTTTGCCGTGAGGTTAGGCGAAGGTGGGACTCCACTGATTCCCGCTCGCCGCCTTGGCGAGAAACTCGGGATGAAGAACCTGTACCTGAAGGACGATACAAGGAACCCCACCTCGTCCTTCAAGGACAGGGCCATGGCCGTGGGCTCCGCGAAGGCTGTCGAACTGAAGAAAAGGGACGTCGCAATAGCTTCGAGCGGCAACGCTGCTGCTTCCCTCGCTGCCTACTCCGCCGGGGCGGGCATGAAGTGCCACGCCTTCGTCCCCCCCGACGCGTCTGCCGGGAAGATCGCTCAGCTCCTTCTCTATGGCGCCTCGATAACGAGATGCGCGCAGGTGAAGATGGGGGAGGATGCGACAGTCCAGGCGATGCTCGCCGCCGTTGACAGGTTCGGGTTTTACCCCTGCCCAAGTTTCGGGCCGTTCAACCCCTATCAGGTCGAAGGACCGAAGACCATAGTGTACGAACTCTACGAGCAGAGGGACTGGGAAGGGTTGGACGCCATCCTGGTCCCCACTGGTTCCGGGTGCCTCCTCACCGGCATCTGGAAGGGCCTTCGAGACCTGAGGGAGCTTGACCTGATTAGGGCCTACCCCCGCATCATGGCGGTACAGCCAGCAGGAAACAAAGCTCTGGTCAGGGCGATTCAGGAGGGGGCGTCCTTCGACAAGATCATTCCAGAGGCTTATCCTGCGTCAGTTGCCGCGGGCCTCCTGGATCCCTACCCATGGGATGGAGACGCCGCCATGACGGGGGTAAGGAAGACGCGCGGTGCAGGGGTTTCGGTTAGCGACCGGGACATACTCCAGTCCGTCAGACAGCTGGCCGCCTACGAAGGAATTTTCGCCGAGCCCTCGGGAGCCGCAGGTCTCGCGGGGCTAGAGACGTTGCTGTCAGAGGGGAATATCGGCAGGGACGAAAGGGTGGCGGTCCTGGTAACGGGCTCGGGTCTGAAAGAGCCCGACAGAGTGATCGAGATGTTCGAGGGAAGGAACACGAAAGGCGAAGAGAGAGGCAGCCGGAAGCGGACTGATTCTAAGGCTCGGGCCAATTTGACATATAGAATTTAAAGGGCCACAGGCCCCTTTCATGCGAATGACATCGATGGAGCTCGAAGAGCCCATCCAACGAATCGAAGAAATCCCCAGGGTAGACGCGCTGGAGAAGGCACTTGGTGAGACGAAGTATACAACGGACAACGTGCAGGAGGACGCCCTCTATCTCAGGGTTGTTAGGTCCCCTCACCCACATGCGCTGATTAAGCGCATAGACACCTCCAATGCGGAACATGTCCAGGGAGTGCTGAAGGTTGCGACAGCGAGGGACGTTCCTGGCTCCAACTACATCGGCTACGTGGTCCATGACAGGCCGCTGCTCTGCCACGACAGAGTAAGATTCGTTGGGGATTCCGTTGCGCTCGTTGTGGCCGACACACCGGAGTCAGCCGAACTCGGAGTTCAAGCCGTCAATGTCGAGTATGAGAAACTCCCCGCCATCTTCGACCCCAGCGAAGCTCTGAACCCCGGTGCTCCAACAATACATCCATCCGGGAACCTGACTGCGAGACGCTTCGTCAGAAAGGGCGACATCGAGAAGGGACTTTCGAAGTCCGACTTCATAGTCAAGGGAGTATACAGCACGCCCGTCCAGGAGCATGCTTACCTTGAGACGGAGGCCGCCCTCGCCTACCCGAAGAGCGACGGCGTCATCGTCCTAGGCTCGATGCAGAACCCCTTCATGGTGAAGAAGGCCGTGTCGGCTGTGCTGGGCAAGGGGGTGCCGAACGTTCGAATCATCCAGGCGCCGACCGGCGGTGGATTCGGGGGGAAGCAGGACGCACCAGACGAGGTCTGTGCGATGGCAGCCCTCGGCGCGTGGTTGACCAAGAAGCCTGCGCTCCTCGCCTTCTCCAGAAGGGAGTCCACAACATTCCACCCAAAGCGGCACCCCATGGTGTTCGAAAGGGAGATGGGCGTGACCTCCGGTGGGAAAATAACAGCAGTAAGAGCCCGCGTCCTTGCAGACGGAGGTGCCTACGCGTCCCTAAGCGAGAGAGTCCTGTTCGTGGCGGTGATAGTAGCGGCGGGGCCATACGAAGTCCCCAACGTGCACATCGATGGTACAGTTGTCTACACCAACAACGTACCGACGGGTGCCTTCAGGGGGTTCGGCAAGCCACAGGCCGCCTTCGCCGCTGAACTCCAGATGGACGAGGCAGCGGAAAAGATTGGAATGGACCCGGTGGAATTCAGGCTCCGCAATGTCCTGAAGGAGGGCTCGATTTCCCCCACAGGGCAGAAGCTCCCAGCCGGCATCGGCATACAGGAGTGCATCTTGCAGGCGAGGGCGGCTTCGGCCTGGGATACGAAGCGCCGAGCCGGAGCCGGACTCGGGACAAGGAGGCGCGGGATTGGGATGGCGTGCACCATCCATCCTGAAGGGCTGAACGGGGAGGCTGATGCCGCGACCGCCATGGTTGAGATCACCGACCAGGGGAGAGTAGTCGTGAAGTGCGGCCTAACAGAATACGGCCAAGGGATCTACACAGGTTTCACGCGGATCGTCTCCAGGGTACTGGGCACGAGCGCCGAAAGGGTTTCGGTCGTCTCACCCGACACTGACATTGTCCCAGATTCGGGCCCCACGGTTGCATCTCGAAGCACGGTCTTCGGGGGCAAGGCGATTCTGATTGCAGCCGAGAAGCTGAGAGAAACCCTCGCCGAGGTCGCTTCCGACATGCTCTCCTGCCCAGCGAAAGAACTCATCTTCGAGGCAGACTCCGTGGTGCGCAACGGGCATGAAGGCGATCATGTGGCGTTCGGCGAACTCGTATCGGAGTGCGTCAGACGAGGTGTCAATCTCAAGGAAGAAGGCAGGGTCTCCAAAGCCCTTCCCGCGTTTGACAGGGAGGCGGGGCGCGGTGACCTTGCTCCTGCCTACGCATTCGCGGCCCACGTCGCGGAAGTGGAGGTGGACGTCGAGACAGGCAAGGTGGACGTTGTCAACTATACGGCAGCTCACGACTCCGGCACGGTGGTCTCGCAGGCCCAGTACGAAAGCCAGATTGTCGGTGGAGTGGCGCAAGGTATCGGGTACGCGCTTATGGAGGAGCTCATCCTGAAAGAAGGGATCATCAGGAACCAGTCGTTCCTAGACTACCACATCCCCACTGCGGCGGACATACCGAGCATCAAGACAATAATAGTTGAAGCGCCCGACGAATTCGGGCCCTTCGGTGCCAAGGGCGTTGGTGAGGCGGGCATTGAACCAGTGGCGGGGGCGGTCGCGAACGCGGTGTTCAACGCGTTGGGCTTTCCCATCCGCCGGTTCCCGTTCACCCCAGAAAGGGTTTCCGAGGCGATCGAAAAGAGGACGAAAATGCAATGAAATCCTTCCAGTACCTCGCTCCAATTCCACCCTTCGAGTACGTGGCCCCGGGCACTCTTTCGGAGCTCCTCGAGACGCTCGATGGCCACGGCAGGGAACTCCAGATGATTGCCGGGGGGACCGACCTCCTGATCGCCCTGAAGGAGCGAATCATAGCCCCGAAAATCGTGGTCGATCTGAGGTGCCTAAGCAAGGAGCTTGGAGGGATAGCAATCGAAGGCGGGGTTCTACGCATAGGCGCGCTGGCCTCGTTTTCCCAGATAGAATCGAGTCCCTTCGTCGCCAGGTATGCTGAGGCGCTTCGGCAGGCGGCCGCGAACGTGGGAACCCTCCAGATCAGATCCATCGCGACCTTGGGGGGGAACTTGGCTACCGCTTCTCCTGCCGCTGACTCAGCGCCTCCTCTGATAGCTCTGGGAGCCACGGTCACGTTACTCAGCAGGTCAGGAAAGCGCACGCTGCCAGTCCAGAGCGTCTTCGCAGGACCGAAACGGAACCATCTCCGCGCAGGAGAGGTCGTGTCTTCCGTCGAGATTCCGGCTAACGCAGAGGTCAGGAGCGCCTGGACCAGGGCTGCCGTCAGGAACGAGAACGCGCTGTCAGCTGTCTCCGTGGCCGTAGCCTCCACCATCCAGGACGGCAGATTCGGTCCGAGCAGGGTCGCCCTGGGTGCCGTGGCACCAACCCCGATTCTGGCAGAGAAGGCATCAGAGGCAATGACGGGGAGCGAAGCCACCGCAAAGCAGGCAGACAGGGTGGCCGCACTGGCGGCCGAGGACGCCAAGCCGATATCAGACATCAGGGCGAGTGCGCACTACAGGAAGCACTTGGTTTCTGTGCTCACGAAGCGCCTGATTCTGCAGATACTTTCGGAGTCGTTGGTGCCTTGAAAGTGAAGGTAAGGTTCAGGCTCAATGGAGCTAGCAAAACGGACGAGATAGAGCCCAACCAGACGCTCTGCGACTACCTGCACGACGTGGCAGGGACGACGAGCGTGAAGAAGGGGTGCGACACCGGGGAGTGCGGGGCATGCACGGTGCTGCTGGACGACATGCCCGTCACGTCCTGCCTGGTTTTGGCTCCTCAGGTCGACGACCGCGAGGTGGTGACCACCGAGGGACTGGGAACGGTGTCGGCCCCACACCCTGTCCAGCGGGAGTTCGTGGAGAAGGACGCGGTGCAGTGTGGGTATTGTATACCAGGGATGATCGTTACCCTGTCTTGGATTTTCGAGCATGCGCCAGGGGCCTCGGACGCCGAAATCAAACGGCTAATGTCCGGGAACCTCTGTAGGTGCACGGGATACCTGCAGCAGATTGAGGCCCTCAAGGCAGCCAGAAAGAGAGGCTAGCCCGAGACCGCCTTTACATCTATAAGCAGAAACTCTCGGCCCGTTGTCATGCGTCCCCAGGACCTGCACGGCAAAGACCTGATTTCAACACAGGAATGGACAAGGGAGGAAATAGACTATCTGATGGACTTCGCGGCGGACATCAAGCGCAAGTACCGATCGAACTCGGTACCTGAGCTCTTCAAGAACAGGACATTTTTCATGCTCTTTTACAACACCTCGACAAGGACCAGGTCCAGCTTCGAAGCGGCGGCAACCATCCTCGGGGGTCACTCGCAGTTCATCGACTTCGCCACGACCCGGGGCTCCGAGGGGGAGTCTGTGAAAGACATGGCAAAGATGTACGAAAGGATGGGGCACGCCCTGGGCGTCAGAATCCTAGAGTCAGCCGTTGACTTCGTGTACGGTAGGGGGAACGCCGTGATTCGTGAGTACGCCAAGTACGCAGAGATACCTGTAGTGAACATGGCGGATGACATGTATCACCCCACCCAGGCCATAACAGACGTTTTCACCCTGAAGGAGAAGCTCGGGGCTAAGCTAGAGAAAAAGAAGTACGTCCTCCTCTGGACCTACAGTGACCACATTCGTAGCTGGGGGAGCATGCAGGACGAGATGCTCATCTCGACCAAGTATGGCATGGACACTGTGCTGGCGTACCCTGGAGGGTTCGACCTCGACGAGAAGATGGTCGACGCGGCGAGAAGCAACGCCAAGAAGTCAGGGGGGAGCCTCGAGATAAGCCACGACCCCGTCGAAGCAATGAATGGGGCCGACGTCGTCTTCCCCCGGAGCTGGGCAAGCCACGAGTGCGTCATGACGGGGATGAACCGTTTCACGAAGGAGAGGGAGGTCGCGATGCACAACGAGCACAATGACTGGCGCCTGACGAAGGAGCTCGCGGAGACAATGGCCAAGGATGGAATCGTCACCCACGTCCTCCCCGTGTTCAGGGGCCAGGAGGCAGACGACAATGTCATGGACGGGCCGAGGAGCGTCATCTACGACCAGGCGGAGAACCTGCTCTACGTCAGGGCCGCCGTCCTGGCTCTGCTGGCCGGTTCGGGAAGGTAGGGTCATTGGCGAGCTCCAGGGTCTTCTTCATCACAGACGTGCACGGGTCCACGCGGTGTTTCAAGAAGTTCCTGAATTCTGCCAAGTTCTACAATGCCAACGTGCTAGTACTGGGAGGCGACATAACCGGGAAGCTGCTGGTTCCCATAATACGGCAGGAAGACGGGACCTTCAGGTGCAACTTCGAAGGGAATGAACTGTCACTCAAGAACAAGGGTGAAGTCGATGGAATCGTCGCCAGGGCAAATGACTCTGGGTACTACACTCAGATCATGACTAAGAAGGAATACGAAGAAACAGCGGCCGACCCAAAGAATGTCAAGGCAGCCTTCGTCAAGGCTATGGTGGACCGAGTGGGTGAATGGGTCAGACTAGCAGAGGATAGGCTGGCAAATACCGGGGTGTCCTGCTACATCTCCCCCGGGAACGACGACATATTCGACATCGACCCGATCCTGAGCTCCTCAAACTATGTCATCAACCCCGAGGGGAGGGTGGTGGCCATCGACCCCGACCACGAGATGATAACTCTGGGGTACACCAACCATACCCCCTGGAACAGCCCCAGGGAGGTGGACGAAGACGAACTCGGCAGAATGATCGAGGGAATGGCCGCGAATATCAAGAACATGGGTTCAGCAATCTTCAACATCCACGTTCCCCCCGTCGACACCGTCATTGACAAGGCGCCGATGGTCGACAGCAACCTGAAAGTGGTCGTCAAAGGGAACCAAGTGCAGATGGTCTCAGCAGGGAGTTCCGCGGTCCGGAAGGCAATTGAGATCCACCAGCCCCTTCTGGGAATTCACGGGCACATTCACGAGTCCAAGGGGATAGTCAAGATAGGAAGGACGCTTTGCGCCAACCCGGGAAGCGAATACGGCGAAGGGATTCTAAGAGGGTTCCTTGCTCAACTAGAAGGAGACAGGATAAAGTCCTACCTGCTGACCTCGGGCTAGAGGACTACTCTGGCGGTATTTCCTTGTACGCTAGGTTGATGTTGATTCCTCGTGCTTTGTGGTAGTAGTAGGAACCAATGAACAGGACGGCGCCTAGGAGAAGGCACCCTATCAGCCAGCTCTGGGTGAACCAGTTGATGGACCACATGCTCTGATATGTCAAGAACTGGTAGGATATGTATCCGAAGACCAAGATATTTCCGATGCCTGCCAGAGGCAGCACAACCTTCATGATGCCGGTTTCCTTTCTAACGCCGTGCACAACCGCTGCCACCCCTACTATCATGAAGTAGATCATTGATGCCAGAATCGCCCCGAACAATGGATTGGTCCCCGCGCCGATGTTTGATGTCGTGTAGTTGTAGGCCGCGTACCCGACAAGTACCACCGACACGACGAGCGAAATGAGGAACGCCTTTACTGGCGAACCGAATCTTGGATTGACATCGGAGATGAAGGACGGGAGGAACCTGTCGAAAGACTGAGCCAACAGATATCTAGAGATTACGATGAGGCCATATGCAAGGATGCCCAGATTCGCGATAATCCAACCGAGACCGATGAACAGAGCTACTGCTGAGTTGCCCGAAAGACCCATCGCGAGCGTCCAGAAGTTGAACCCGACCGGCATTCCGTAGACGTAGGCCGGAGTGGAGAATGCGGCATTCGTAAACGCCTGGCCTGCCGCCCAGTACATGACCGCGATGCTGCTGATTAAGAAAATGAAGGCCAATGCCGCCGAAATCGGGACGTTCCATCTCACGGCACTCTTTCCCTTGATCTCGCCAGCCACGGCTGGAGCCGCGTTTAACCAAGGAAAGACGAATGCCGCAAGCAGCGGGAGAAGGAAGATTGTTGGCCCCCAAGCGAAGCCTGTTGAGCCTCCAGGGCCACCCGTGTGACTTCCAGCTATCATGTTGGCATATGTCGACGAGGGGGCCGTCGAGTTCGTGAAGACACCGTTGCCGGTCACTCCGTTGATGTAGTTCTGAACTCCAGAAGAACCAACGGCGAGGTAGGTGCCGATGGCGGTTAGCAGGGCGATTATTCCTACAATCGTCAGCACGGAGACGAGCCTGTATCCAGCCTTGGGCTTCACTATGTTAATCCCTATCAAGACTGCAAATATCAGAATGCCAATCAAGAACTGCCAAGAGGGAGTAGCGGGAGCACCCGGATAGGCGCCTTGTGGCGTGGCGAGACCGAGGTAGAATGAGCTGCCCGTGCTGAAGAAGAGCCCGACCGCCCCTATGGCAAAGACGGTTGACAAAGCGATCAGAGCGAGATAGGCGGTCGTCTCCGTAGTGTATCCCACGAAGGAGGCAACACTGCCCACGAACCCACTCAGGGTCCTCGATACGAAAACGTAGTCACCCCCAGCACGCGGAAAACGGCGAGTCAGGGTCGTGTAGATTACAATCTGAGGGATGCAGACCGCAAACCCGATCAGGCATAGATATAGCAAGTTTACGCCCGTCAGGTCTTGGCCCACGAACAGCATTGGGAGGAGCCCGGATATCCCGATCACCCCGAGCAGGGCCCCGATTGACATGTTGCTCAGGTTCAGCGCGATGCTGTCGAGGAAGGAAACGTTCTTGACAAGACCAGTTGCGTCCCTTACGAAAACTCCTGAAGGCGCCGTCCCTGTGGCACTAGTTGCTGTTGTCGGCTGATCGACCGCTAGCCTCTCCTTTTCGCTCAAGGGTGGCTTCGCAGTCCAACTGGGTGCAAATTCATTATTTAAGGTCGCTGACTCGCTTCTGCTGATTTAACATTCCCGAATACATTGGGGTTCATCACTGCTTACCGTGCCCGGGCACGGCAGGCGGCAAGAGCAAGGGGGCGAAAACATTCTTAGACTATGTCCCTTTGGCCGTCACGTTTGTCTCTAGGATTCCACGGGTCCCTTTCGCCATGCCGCTAGAATCACTTCTGGAAGAAGCGGACCGAATACTGCGCTCTGCCGAAGCCAAGGGCATAACGCTCCGCTTCGTCGGAGGAGTCGCCGTGGGGATCCGTTGTCCTTCGGCACTCAGCCCTCCGCTATCGAGGCGCTACGTCGACATCGACGTGATTGGCCACAGGAAGGAGTCAGCCAAGATCAGCCAGCTCTTCAAGGAGCTCGGCTACAGCCCAAGGGAGAGATTCAACGCGTTCATGGTCACCAGGCTGGTCTTCAACGACCTAGAGAACGCAAGGCGAGTGGATGTCTTCCTGGACGTTTTCGAAATGAGCCACAAGTTCAATTTCAAAAGCCGGATCGACCTTGAGGCGAAGACGCTGCCTATCGCGGACCTACTCTCGACAAAACTTCAGATTGTGGAGATCAACGAAAAGGACATGAAGGACATAATGGCTATGCTGCTTGACCACGACCTCGCAACTGAGGACGTCCAAGACAAGATTAATGCCTCTTACATGACGAAGCTCTGCGCCGAAGACTGGGGGATCTACAAGACGTTCACTACGAACCTAACGAAGATTCCTGATTTTGCAGACAGGGTTGGCCTCGCCGAGGAGCGGAAGAAGAGGGTTCTAGAACAGGCCCAGAAATTGACGAAGGCCATTGAAGATGCTCCCAAGAGCGTAGGTTGGAGGATGAGGGCCACCATCGGGGAGAGGAAGAGATGGTACGAGCTTCCTGAGGCCGACCAAGAGATCGTGCACTCCGGCACTGGAGCCACGAAATGAGCAGAGGGTTCGTCGACGCCGTGGATGCCTTATATCAAATGTGGAACCTGTTGGGCGAGAGGAAGTAGGTGTGGTGAAACAAGCCGCTTCGATAGAAAGGCTGGGGCTCTATCTCCAGGACATGGACGTCCGCGAGATGGTGAAGTACTCCCAAATCGCCGAAGCGCACGGGTTCGAGTCGGTCTGGATCGCCGAATCGCGGCTCGCTAGAGACGCCGTCGTCCCTGTGGCCGCGATAGCGACAGACACGAGCAGGATCAAGATCGGGGCAGGGGTGATCAACACGTGGACGCGCAACGCTGCCCTCATCGCCCAGACCTTTGCCACACTCGATGAGCTCTCCGCGGGGAGGGTAATCCTTGGGCTTGGCGCGTGGTGGGACCCCCTGGCCAAGAAGGTGGGCATAGACAGGACAAAGCCATTGCAGTGCATGAGGGAGTACGTCCAGGTCATCAGGGGCCTCTTCAAGGCGGAGGAGGTCACGTTCCAAGGAGAGTTCGTGAAAATGGACGGAGTCAAACTCGACACACTTCACGGGACGGGAGCCAGACCAAGGAACGTCCCCATTTACATCGGGGGTACAGGATTTCAGATGCTCGAACTTGCCGGGGAGATAGCCGACGGCGTTCTGCTGAACTATCTCGTTTCGCCGAAATATAACGAGAGGGCATGGGAGAGCATCAGGCGCGGGGCCGAAAAGGCGCACAGGAACCCAAGAGAGATCGACTCTCCCCAGCTCATCGCATGCTCGATTGACGAAGATGCCGATAAGGCTGTGGAGCTGGCCAAGAGCCACGTCACTATGACAATCGGCCAGCAGCCGCACATAGCGAAAGCGAGCGGAGTGAGCGAGGATTTGATTAGGGAGGTGCAAGAGCGCATGGGGGGCTGGCCAGCGAGGCCAGGAGGAATCGAGAAGGCAGCCGAAATCGTGCCCGATGAAGTGGTGCAACTCATAACTGCCTCGGGCTCACCTGCCGACTGCGAGAGGAAGATTAAGGAATACATGGCCGCTGGATGCAGTTCCCCGTTACTCCTCCTCCTGAGCCATAACATCGAGTACGCTGTCGAATCTCTGGCGTAGGCGAGTTGTCGATGAAACTCCTGGTGAAAGGGGGAGTCGCCGTCACGATGGATGAGAAGCGCAGGGTCATCGAAAACGCTGGAGTTGCTGCGGTTGACGGCAAGATAGTCGCGGTCGGCCCGCTCGAGGACGTGTCGAAGGGCTTCGGCGCAGACGAGGTGGTCGACGCCAGGGGGTGCATCGTGATGCCTGGCCTTATCTGCAGTCACACCCACCTGTACGGCATCGCGCTGAGAGGTTCGGCCCTGAACATAGAGCCACCATCGGACTTTCTTCAGATTCTGCAGCGAGTATGGTGGCCCGTTGACGAAAAACTCAACAACGACGACGCGTATGCCACGACCCTAGCCGCCGGCATAGAATCGCTGACCAACGGGACGACGTGCTACGCAGACACCTATTCCGCGCCTAACGCCATCGAAGGGTCCCTTGACCAAATCGCAAAGGCGTCCAACGAGGTAGGCATACGCGGAATCATCTCTTTCGAAGCGACTGAGAGGAGGAGCGCTGACGAAGGAACAAGGGGGCTGAAGGAGAACCTGAGATTCATCGAGAAGAGGGACAAAGGGAGGACAATGGGCATGATAAGTCTCCACGCATCCTTCACCGTTTCAGACGACCTGATTTCGCGTGGGACAGAAGCGAGCCGGAAGCACAGGGTCCCCCTCACGATTCACGTCTCCGAGGGGCACAACGACTCTTACCACAACATGGAGAGATACGGGAAGAGGAGCGTCGAAAGACTGCAAGAAGTAGGCCTCTTGTCCCGTAGAGCTGTCTTGGCGCACTGCGTCCATCTCAACGAGAGGGAGATTCAGCTTATCGCAAGGAGCTCGGCCAGCGTTGCCCACAATCCCATGAGCAACATGCTGAACGCCGTCGGTGTCGCATCCCTGGTGGAGATGCTGGACCACGGGATCAACGTGGGCCTCGGGAATGACGGGTACGTCTTCGATATGTTCGAGAACATGAGGGCAGGCTTCCTTCTGCAGAGGGTTGCCCGCAGGAACCCAAACAGGCCTTCTCCGCAGGAAGTGGTAGAAATGTGCACGGTCAACGCCGCCAGGGCATACGGGCTGTCTTCTCTGGGCTCAATCGAGGTCGGGAAAAGGGCAGACATCATCATTGTGCGACCCACCCTCACCGCCACTCCCTATTCTGGTTCAATCTACGGATACATCGTCAACAGTCTGAGGGGGCCCGATGTCAGGGACGCGGTGGTGGACGGCCAGGTCGTCATGAAAAACAGAAAGGTGCTCACTCTCGATGTCCGGAAGGCGGAAGCGAAGGTCCTGAAGACCATGGCCCGCCTCTGGCAGCGGCTCGGTTCCTCGCCCCCTGAGGCCGTAGAGCCCCTGAGGCTGGACACCCGTCACCCGAGGTCCAAGAAAAGCAGGTATTCGTGACCTAGAAGGCCGCGCGCCTCGGCAGAAATCTGCCCCGGCCTCTGGTTCCAACGAATTCCCCGTCCTCCATCACTACTTCCCCCCTGCTCACCGTCAGGACCGGGTACCCCTCGGTGGTGATGTGGTCGTAAATGCTGTAGTCAATCCTCGAGTGCATCACGTCGGCAGTCATCCTTACCCGCTTGGCGGGGTCAATGACCACGAAGTCTGCGTCCGAACCGACCGAGATGGACCCCTTTGACGGGGACAGACCGAAGTGCATCGCGGGCGCCGTCGATGTGACCCTTACCAAATCGAACATGGAAATCCTCCCCTTCCTCACCCCCTCGGAGTAGAGCAGCGGGATTATCGCCTCGGTACCCGGAACCCCGTTTGGAATCTTTGTGAAGTCTTCTTCCCCCCAGTCCTTCTCGGCGCTCGTGAACGGGCAATGATCGCTCCCCACTGTTTCGATGACCCCGCCCGCCGAAAGCCCCTCCCACAGGGCCGCTTGGTCCTCAGGCGTCTTCAGGGCGGGCGACATAACGAAGTTCCTCCTGTCCTCTCTCTCGTAGACCTCGTCCGTCAGAACGAGGTAGTGCGGGCAGGTCTCGGCGAACACATTCACCCCCCTGCGCCGAGCATTCTCGACCTTCTCCTTTCCCGCCCTGCTCGAAAGGTGGACGATGTAGATCTTAGCGGAGGCTGCCTTGGCCAGCCGTGAGACCCTGGCGATGGCTTCGGCTTCGGCTGATGCGGGCCTGCTCAGGGCGTGGTACCTCGCATCTGTATTCCCCGCCGCCAGGTTCTTCTCAATCAGTCGTTGGATGATGGACTCGCTCTCCGCGTGAACGGCGACGAGCCCGCCCACCCCGGCGACCTTCTCCATCACCCTTGAGATGTCGGCGTCATCGAGCATCAGCCCCCTCTTCTTGTAGGCGGTGTAGACCTTGAAGCTCGGCACCCCCTTGCGGACCACTTCAGGTATCTTGTCTATCTCGGGCAAGTTCTGTCCCTTGAACATCATATGGAGCCCGTAGTCGATTGTGACCTTGCGATCGGCTTTCCTCCTGTAGTCAGCGAGTGCGCCCAGGAGGGTCTGCCCAGGCTGGGAGTCCACGAAATCGATTATGGTAGTTATTCCGCCACATGCGGCAGCCACGGTCCCAGAGTAGAAATCGTCGGCCGACGTGGTGCCTGCGACCGGGAGCTCCATGTGCGTGTGGGCGTCAATTCCCCCGGGGACGACGATCCTGCCCCTCGCGTCGTACACCTCCGCCCCCGACGGCCCGAGATTCGGTGAGATGGACACAATGACGCCGCCTTCCACACCTATGTTGGACTCGAACGATTCCGAGCCCGTCATGATTCTGGCGTTCTTTACCAGGAGATCCAACGGCAGGAGCTCCCTAGGCCCTGACTCCAGCCCTGGAGATAAGCTCGTCCTGCCGCCTCTGCGCTTCGCCCACTATCTTCTCCTCGTCGAGGGTGAGCGCCTTCCCATGCCGGAGCAGGAGCCTCCCGTCAACCAGAACGGTATCGACATCGCTCCCCATGGCTGAGTAGATGATGTTCGACACTATGTCCCGGAAGGGAGTGAGGTGTGGCTTCTTCAGGTCTATGAGCACCAAGTCCGCTTTCTTGCCCACCTCGATGGATCCCACTTGAGATTCCATGCCCATGGCCCTTGCGCCCCTGATTGTGGCCATCTCAAAGACTATCGAGGCGGGCATTGTCAGGGGATCGAGCAGGCGTCCCTTCTGAATCACAGCAGCAATCTTCATTTCTCGGATCATATCATGCGAGTTGTTGCAGGGAGCGCCATCACACCCGAGCCCAACATTCGCCCCTGCACCGAGCAATTCAGGCACCCTTGGGATCCCGGAAGCGAGCTTAAGGTTGGAGGAGGGGCAGTGGGCAACGTTCGCCTTCGTCTCTGCCACCCTCCCAACATCGTTCTCCGTGAGCCAGACCATGTGGGCAAAGAGAGATCCCGGTCCCGCCAGTCCCACTTTCTCGATGAATTCGAAGGGAGTCAGCCCGAAGTTCTGTTTCGCGTACCTCACATCCTCTTTCACTTCTGCCAGGTGCATGGTCACTCGCGTCTTCTGCTCCTCCGCCAGGTCCGCGACCTCCTCGTAAAGCCCCTGGCTGCACCCTCCGAGCGACCTCGGAGCTAGCCAGGTCCTTACCAGACCTCTCTCGATTCCGTTCCACTTCTTCACCATTGATTTTGCCTCTCTGATGCAGGCTTCCTTCTTTTCTACAAGCCCGGGAGGCATTATGCTCCCCTTCCTGCCGTAGCCTGGGCTATCCATGATGGTCTTCGCCAGCGCCCCCCTCATGCCCGCTTTCACCACCGATTCTGCAATACCGTCGAAACCGTATCGAGACACGACGTCTACCCCGACAAACGAGGTGGTCCCGCTCCTTATCATCTCGAGCATAGAAAGTTCGGCGCTCACTCTGCCGTCTTCCTCCGTGAAGCACCCCTGAATGGGCCAGACCCTCTGCCTGAGCCACTCTACCAAGGAAAGGTCATCGGCGCACCCTCTGAGGAGGCTCTGAGCAAGGTGAAGGTGCGTGTCGACGAGCCCGGGTATCACCACCATGCCCTTTGCGGAGATCTTCTCTTCAGCCTTCTCCGGTCGCCCGCCTGTTGCCCCCCTTATTTCGGCGATCCTGTCTCCCTCCACCAGTATCGAACCTCCCTCTATCACCCTCCGGCGAGGGTCCATGGTCACAACGATGGCATCTTCGATGAGAAGCGAGCTAGGCTTGGGCAACTGGCAGAATCAAGCCTTCGGACCGACTACATGGGTCCCAGTCTCGCCCTTCAGGGCCTCCGTAAGCTTGTCGAGCTCTGCGATGATGGCCCGCTCCCCTCCATTCTGGACGAAACGGATGACTGCGGTCACCTTCGGTTCCATGCTCCCCTCCGCGAACTGACCTTCGTTAAGATAGGTCAGAAGCTTCTGAGGCGTCACTTCTCTGAGCAGCTCCTGCTCTGGAGTACCGTAGTGAACATAGGCGCCTTCCACATCCGTGAGTATCACGAACATATTGGCTCCTATCAACGTCGCCAAACGCTCTCCTCCCAGGTCTTTGTCAATCACGGCTTCGACCCCGGTCGCTTTGCCTTCTTCCTCGATAACGGGGATGCCACCTCCCCCAGTCGAGACCACGACAAATCCCGCGTCGACAAGCTTCCGGATAGCGAGCCTCTCCGCAATCACCTTCGGGTCAGGGGAGGGAACCACTCGCCGGTATCCGCGCCCTGCGTCCTCCTTAATCGTGATGCCCGGCATTCGCTGCGCCAAGTCGTCCGCCTCCTGCTTTGTATAGAACGGGCCTACGGGCTTGGTCGGCTTCTCGAAAGCGGGGTCGTTCTTGTCAACAATGGTCCTCGTAACTACCGTCACGACGTACTTGTCTATGCCCCTCGACTTCAGTTCGTTCCTCAGGGCTTGCTGGATCATGTACCCGATGAAGCCCTGCGTTTCAGCTCCACAGGCGTCGAGGGGGAGCGGCGGCACTATGTTCTTCGCCGCATCATGTCTTAGGAGGGTGGCCCCAACTTGTGGTCCGTTGCCGTGGGTCAGGACGACCTCATACCCCTGCTCGATGAGGTCCGCTATCTTGGTCGCGGTCTTCTCGACGTTGCTGTACTGGTCCTCGAACGTCCCCTTCTGTGTCCTCTCAAGGAGTGCGTTACCTCCCAGCGCTATCACTACGATCTTGCTCGGCTTCAAGCGAAGTCCCCCTCTCCGAGGCCCCGCCTATAACTCCTATTCATGTCGATTGTCCCTAACCGACGTCTACCGAGCGGACTGCGTTTTGAAGGCTCAGGGGCTTGCACGGACGCGGTCAATTCACACTCGGATGTGAAGCAACTCTCGAAGGGTTATCTGCGAAAAGACTACCGACACATCAATGGCCGAGTACAAGTACGTGAGCTGGCCCGAGTATGGGAATCTGGCCGAAGCCCTGGCCGAGAAGGTGCGGTCAAGCGGAAAGAGGTTCGACCTGATCGTCGGGATAGCCCGCGGCGGAATGCCAGTGGCAATGGTGGTATCTGACCACCTAAACACCAAGATTGACTTCATCAATGTGAAGTCGTATGTTGGGATCGGCGAACGGGGGACCCCCAAGATCCTCTCGACTCTGTCAGAAGAGATTACTGGCAAGAACATCCTGATTGTGGACGACCTGGTGGATCAGGGTGACACCATGAAGATCGTGGAGGAGTACCTGTCAGATCGGGGCCCGAAGCTCTTGGAAGTGGCCGTCCTGTTCAAGAAACCCTGGACCAAGTTCGAGCCGGATTACTGCTTGGGGATCGTGGACAAATGGGTCGTTTTCCCATTCGAGCTGAGCGAGGTCAGCAGGCTCAGGATTGCGCACGGAGACGTTTCGCCAGCGAACGTCCAGTCTCTCCACATCGCTCCTCGCCCGCCTAACGTTTAATTACACAAATCCGAGGCAGACGAAAAAGTCCGCCTTGCCCTCCGCCATCGAACAAACCGTGAAGGCGCTCGTCGAGTTTGAATCCGCTCTCGACAAGGCAAAGGCCGAAGCTTCAGAGGCGAAGAGGAGGGCCATGAAAGACGCTTTGGACTGGGCAGAGGTCGCGAGAAGCTCTGCCATCGCAGGCGCGACCGAAATTGCTGCCCGGCGAGTGGCAGAGGCGAAGGCTGAGGCCGAGGCACAGGCGAAGAATATCAGAGAAGAAGGGGAATCGGAGCTGAAAGAGTTCGAGATATCCATCTCCCGCCACAAGGCAGAGGCCGCTGAGTTCGCAGCGTCCAGACTGCTGGGTGAATCGAAGTGAAGGTGGTTGCAGTCGGAGGGAAGGCGTTCGTCACCGGGTTCGTCTTGTCAGGAGTGAGCGGGGAGTACGTGTCTAGCGCACCCGCTGCTCTAGAGAAGATCGAGAACCTCTCTAAAGACCCCACCGTGGGGTTGATAATGGTAAGCGACGAGGTATCAAAGCCCATCGCGGATCAGCTCACTCTGCTAAGAGCAAAGAGGGCGATCCCGCTAATCTACGAGGTCCCTGGCCCAGGGAGCAAGAAGGAGAAGGTCGAGTACCGGGCTATGCTGAGAGCAATACTCGGAGTCTGAGAGATTGAGCAAAGCAGCCTCCGACACTCTCGAGAAGGTCTCAGGAGAGTTCGAAACCGAAGTGCTGGCGGAATTGGAGGCAGGGCGGTCCGAGACCCTCGCGAGGATAGAGGCGGTGAGGAAGGACACCACCGAGGCGGTCGGCAAGATCATAGAAACGAGCGAGAAGCAGGCCGAGTCCGTAAAGAGGCAGATAATCGGGGCAGCCGAACTGGATGCCAGGAACGCACAGCTTCGGTCCCTTGAAAAAGCTGTCAATGAGGCCTTCGACCTGGCGGCAAAGCAAATTTCAACGGTGTCGGGCGCTTCTCAGGAGAAGGCGCTGGAATCGCTGATTCAGGAAGGACTCGACGTAATCGGCCCTCGGGCCAAGGTGTCGTGCGCCTCGAAGGACAGGAAGGCAGTGTCTTCTGCCATCAGGAAGCTCGGAAGCAGAGCCAAGCTCTCTCTGGGCGACAGCGAAGTCGACACCATGGGAGGTGTGATCCTGACCACATCCGACGGAACCGTCAGGTTTGACAACACCTTCGAGGCAAGGCTCGAAAGGATGAGGCCCACCCTCAGGAAGGCGGTCGCCACGATACTGACGGGCGTCGAGTG
>OCOJ01035196.1_pt7 | contig 28607 bp, 24 predicted proteins | sample 1539251 | NCBI WGS metagenome assembly OCOJ01 (sample SAMN01911457, study PRJEB22624) | soil metagenome | biome: Soil | place: Malaysia | collected 2012-04-30 | depth RA_metagenome m
TGCCTTTTTCACCTTGCGGTGTGGAAAGTGACTGGGCTCGAGCCCCGGACGCCGCACCAACCGGAAAAACTTCAGAAGCTGTCAAAGAACGAGTGTGTTTGTACAGGCTGGGAGAAAACCAGTCAACGAAAAAGAACGGTTGCTAAGGCTTGCGTTTTCAAGCGCGTGCAGGCCGTCCACAGCGGGGTGACCGGAAATGGTGCAGACCCCTTCGCCGATTTCGTCGAAAAGTGGCTCCGGGCGCGGGTTTGCAGCGCTGATGGAATGTGCGCAATGTATGCACGAGCACGGTCGCGGTACGTCTTGTTGTGAAAATCGCTGTGAATTCATTGAGGGGCAAGGGATTCGGCGTCTGTCTGGTTCGACGTTGGGCTGGCCATGATTGGCGGCGGGGACGAGAAGCAGGTTCCTCACCGCGCTTTGGCGCGGTTCGGAATGACACGGTTCTTGGTTGGCAGAGCTTCTAGGCGACTTCTATTTTTTCGTCTAGGAACGTCCTGCTTTCGTCGAAGCCATCGAGTTCAAACGAATTGGTGATGGCTGCCTTGCCCTTTTCTACACTGGTGATCACGTAGGAAAGTCCTGGCCAATGGGCCTCCGCTAGATCGGTAGGTGACCAGCGTGCCGGATGATCGGGATGCGAATGGTAATAGCCGATCACTTCCTCGCCTCGCTCTCTGCCTTCACGTTGGATCCGAATCTGGTCGCGCGGATCGATGTTGTACCGATTGTGGGGCGAGTCGGTGCGCGTATTGCCGGCCCGGGCTACAGAAGTCACAACCCGCGTTCCGTCCTCGTTCATGTGGCCGAGCAGCACGCCGCAGCACTCGTACGGGTAGGTCTCTTCGCCGTGGCGGCGGAGGGAGGCGTAGTGTTCAGGAGCAATCTTCAGCATCAGAAAACACTGCTGATTGTTGACTGATGATTGCTGATTGAAAACCGGCTCACGGATGTTTTCAATCAACAATCAAAAATCATCAATCAACAATTTGTCTTTCATCCTTCCGTCCAGAACCTCTCGCTCAGATATTTCTCGCCCGAGTCGCACAGGATGGTAACGATGACAGCGCTTTCCCCGCACTTCAAAGGCAGTTCTTGCGCAATCTGCAGGCAACCGACGACGGCGGCGGCAGACGAGACGCCGATCAGCAGTCCGGCTCCCCGCGACAGATGCCGGGCCATGGCGTAAGCATCTTCAGTGCTGATTTCCAGATTGCGGTCGGCCAGCGCCGGGTCGTAGATTTTCGGCACGATCGCGCTGGCCATGTGCTTAGCGCCCTCGATTCCGTGAAACGCGGAGTCGGGCTGCAGCGAGATGCAACGAATCTTGGGATTCAGCTCCTTCAGGCGGCGCGTGGTGCCGACAAAAGTGCCGCTCGTGCCCAGCATGGAAACGAAGTGGGTAACGCGCCCCTGGGTTTGATGCCAAATCTCGTTGGCGGTGCCGCAATAGTGGGCTTGCCAGTTGGCGTCGTTCGAATACTGGTCTGCGTAGAAGTATTTGTCGGGATGATGCGTGGCCAGCTCGCGCGCCATACGAATAGCGCCGTCGGAGCCATCGCCGGGATCGGTGTAGATGATATTTGCGCCGTAGGAGCGCAGAATCTGCTTGCGCTCCACGGAAACATTCTCGGGCATGCAGAGCGTAACAGGGAATCCTTCGGCCGCTCCGAGCATGGCATAGGCGATGCCGGTGTTGCCGCTGGTGGCGTCGAGCAAAATCTTGCCGGCGCGCAATTGCCCGCTGCGCCGGCCTTCCGCGACGATGTTNGGCGGCGGCGCGATCCTTGACCGAACCCCCCGGGTTGTACCATTCGGCCTTACCCAGAAGTTCTACGCCAGGGAGGTCTTCGGTGACACGGTCGAGACGCAGCAGCGGAGTATTTCCGATGCGGTCGAGCAGCGCCTGACCCTGGCTGCATGCGCCGTGGAGCGGGTCCCGTGAAGATGGAGAATACATTGCCCCTAGTTTGGTGGATCCCTGAGCCATATCTGAACCGATTTGCCGTGACTATCGTAATGTGCTACTGAAGGCGAAACACGGTATGTAGTATGTTGTCTTAGATGATAAGCGTCGCATGGCGATGCAGGCCGTGTAAAGGTGCTGGTTCCCGGTAGGCACGATGTGCATCTAAGCACAAGTGAAAGGCTGAAGTAAAAAGCAATGGCAAACACAATTGAAACAAGGACTTATGAGGAAGCGCTGGCCTGGCTCCGCGACCATAGCTTCGATGTGACGGACGCTCCGGGGATGAGCGGGCGCGTCTTCCTTAGAAAATATAATGTTTCCGCGGCGATACAGAAGACTCCCGACGATGGCGTGAAGATTTTTGCCTACCCCGGCTATTTGATCGGCAGCGAAATCTCGAAGCTGATCAACCGCGGCTATCAGCAGTTCTTGAAGACTTCCAAGAATGAAGTGCCAGCCACCGCTGATCATCTGAAGGCCCTGCACACTTTCTCGGAAGAATTGAAAATGGCACTGGGCCAGCCCAGCCTTTATAACGAATCGCTAGGAACCGTGAGCGAGTCCTACCACTACGATCGCATCGAGGACCGCGACAAACCGGCCGTGGAGCGGCCCAAGCGTCCTTGGGAAGTGGGGGGCAAGGCCGCGGTCGCAGCAGCAAAGAAAGGGCGGGCATAAAGGCTCGGCACGCGCTCTGGCGTTAGCTACGTCGTGCCTCTTGCAGCCTTTCGTCGCTCGCGTTTTCCACTCTTCTAGTCGGCGTTTCCCTCGCCTGGTTCGTTCGCTTGGTCTATCCTGCCGGCACGTGAGCCAAGGCATTCAGATTCCATAACGCGTAGGCGATCAACATCCCGGCGACACACGCGGTCACGAGAGAACGGTGGCGACTTTCGATCAGATCCGCCAGCACGCCTGAGACGAAGATAAACAGGAAGGGCAGGGCAGCGAGCAGGAAGCCTGCACCGCCCACGTGCGGATGCGCCATCGCCAATCCGAGAAACAGGACTGCTACGAGCAGCGGTGTGGTGTTGCCGAAGTAGCGCGTGCGTGGCCACGCGAGGTAAGCCGCAATCGCTGCTGGAAGCGCCAACGCGAGCGCGGGACAGGCACGGCCAATCTCCGCTGCCACTTGTTTGTAGACTCCCGGCACGACAAAGCCGCGCCACGTCGCTCCCCAGAATGCGGCGTGACGCAGGCTCGCGGCAAAAGTCTGCGCGTGGAAGAAGTATGTCGCGAACAGGGCGAGGAGGCCCACGACGCAGGCGGCCAGACAGATCATGAGCGCAGCGCCCCGACGAACCGGTGCGACATAGAGCAAAAACAACAACGCCAGCGGAATTACCATGACCATCGAAAACTGCGAGCCAATCGCGATCCACAGTGAGATGCCCAGCAGAACAATGCGGCGCCAGTTCCACAGCACAACTTCGCGAGGAGCGTAGAGAGTGTGTGCAACGGCAATCGCGGTGAACACCGTGCCGAAAGTTCCCCAGGCAGCAAAAATCTCAGGTTCGTTATGCCACACTGCGCTGGCTCGAATCATGGCCGGCGAGAAGCAGTAAAGAATCAGCGCGATGAATCCGCCGCGGGTCCCGCACAGGCGGCGGGCGACATACCACAGGGACGCGCCGAGAGCCGCACCGCACGCGAGAAAGGGAATGTGGGTGAGCCAGGCCCAATAGATAAATCCCGCCGCATCCGGAGCAGGCGGGGACTGCGGCCAGCCAACAATCGGCGCGGCGCCGACCAGGTACCAGAGGGGCGAGTGCTCGGGGTCGTATCCGTCGTTGGCCATGACGGCAGATGCCCCGAGGGAAGGACCTTCGACCGCGGGCGTCACCAATGTGTTCGCCACTCCCTCGCGCGCTCGTGACGGCGTTCCAGCGATGGGCCCAGCTGCGCCTCCCTTCCATTGCGACAACCCCTCTTGCAGGCGAAAGTGATCGTCGGCGTCAAGGTGAGGCACCTTGAGACTCTGACGTACCAGCCACGACGCTTGTGCCAGGAACACCAGCAGAAGGAGTCCCGCTAGAAGTTGAGAACGGCCAAGGCGATGCTGGGCGAAATATCCACGCATAGCGCGACCGAGTGTTTTACCATGAGCCAGCGGATTTGCGGGAACTTCCGTTGACGAACGAACTTGAGAATCGCTCCGAGAATGCGGGGCCGCCAGTGGGCGGAGCTGCACCGCCGACTTTTTCCGCAGCAGCCCAGCCCCCTTACGCCCGAACACTGTTTCTCGGCCCACAGGGACTGCGGGCGGGCTGGGGATTCGCCTTTTACCTGATCATGTTCTATCCCTTGCAGAACCTGGCGAGCAGGTGGGTGGCCTCGTGGCCTGTGGGCGGCCTTTGGTTGATGATGCTGGGCGAGCTGGCAGCCTTTCTGGCCGCGGTGATTCCGGCGTTGATTCTCGCGCGAATCGAGCGCCGGAAGTGGGACGCGTACGGACTGCCCGTCGATCAAGCTTTTGGGAAACTGTTTTGGATCGGTGGATTGTGGGGATTCGCTGCTCTGACGGTATTGCTTGGATCTCTGTACGGCCTCCGTGCCTTCGACTTTGGGCATCTCGCGCTGCATGGGGTACGCATCGCCAAGTTTGCGGCGTTCTGGGCGGCGATGTTCCTGCTGGTTGGGTTCTTTGAAGAATTCATATTGCGCGGCTACACGCAGTTCACGCTGACGCGCGGAATTGGATTCTGGCCGTCGGCCGTACTGCTGTCGGCAGTCTTCGCGTATATTCACCGCAACAACGAAGGAGAACAGTGGAGTGGCCTGCTCGCGGTGGCGGCGATCGGATTCTTTTTTTGCCTCACACTGCGGCGTACCGGCAACTTATGGTTCGCCGTGGGATTCCACGCCGCGTGGGACTGGGGTGAGACGTTTTTCTATTCAGTCCCCGACAGCGGAACGCTCTTCCCGGGACATCTGCTGCGCTCCTCGTTCCACGGCCCGCCTTGGTTGACAGGCGGGTCCGTCGGTCCCGAAGGAAGTGTCTTGTGTTTCGTGGTGATTGCCTTGGTGTGGGTTGTGTTTGACCGCGTGTATCCCGAATTGAAGTATTCACCGAGCTAGGCTTTTTTTCACAAACGTAGGTTCGTCTTGGGGCCTTTACTTGCAACCTGCAAGCACGTGATTGGCAGCGTCGCGGCCAGAGCGCACGCAGTCCGGGACGCCGATACCCCGATAGCCGTTGCCCGCAAGAGCAAGCCCCGGGAGTTTCTGGCGCAATCGCTCGATGCGGTCAAGGCGATCGAGGTGACCGACGCCGTATTGCGCCATCGCTGACTTCCATCGATAGACGCGAGTGAAGAGCGGCTCGGCCCGAAGGCCGAGAATCTGCTGCAATTCCCGCCGGACGATGCCGACAAGCCGCTCGTCGGAAAGCGACCACAACTGTTCCGCATTCACTCCGGCGAAGAAGCAGCGCAGCAGGGCGCGATCCTCAGGCGCGCGATGGGGGAACTTGTTGTGGACGAAAGTGGCAGCGAGCAGGCGTTTGCCCTCGCTGCGGGGAACGAGAAATCCAAAGCCGGGCGGCAACGCTTGGCGCACGTCGCCATCGTACCCTAGGCCAATCGTGATGGAGGAGCTGTAGTGAATGGCCGTAAGTTCGGCGGCGAGTTCGGGACTGCAGATGGAAAGCAACTGTGCCGCGGTGTATGTGGGAACGGCCAGAATAACGGCATCGAAGTGGTCGGATTGCAGTCCGGCCGAGACGATCCAACCACCGGCCTCGGGTTGAACTGCCTGCGCTGGCGCGTTCGTGATCAGCGACGATTGTGAAAGGCGCGAGACGAGCGCTTCGACCAAATGCTGCATCCCGCGCTTCAGCGAGGTGAAAAGCGGGCGCGGCGGCCGAGTCGAAACTGGCATTTTTTTTCGAGCCGCGAGCATGGCGCGTCCCAGGCTACCGTGCGTGCGTTCCATCTCCGCAAAGCGCGGCAAAACCGCGCGCACGCTGAGTGCGGCAGCTTCTCCGCCGTAGACTCCAGAGAGCAACGGATCGGCTAGCCGATCGACCATTTCGGCGCCGTAGTGCCGCTCCACCAGCGAGGCAACGCTTTCGTCTCCGTCAGCCGCACCCGGAGCGTGAAAAAGCTCGTGCGCCATGCGGAGCTTTGTTTTCCAGGAGAAAAGCGGTGACAGCCCGGTGGGCAGAATTTTTGTCGGGACCATGAACATCAAGCCGTCGGGCATGACGACGAGGCGGTCGCGAACGAGGATGTAAGTCTTGCGATCGGCGTCGTTCGATCCGATGAGCTGGTCACCCAGCCCGAGCGCTCGGCAGAGGTCGGCCGCCCAGGGCTTTTCGGTGATGAACGAGTCAGGGCCGGCTTCCACGAGGCATCCACTTACATTTTCTGTGCGCAGCACGCCGCCCAGTTGGGGCGAAGCCTCATACACTACATATTCGACATCCGCTCCCGATTTGCTCTGTTCCTCGAGGGTGAAAGCGGCGGAGAGCCCCGAGATGCCTCCGCCGATGATGGCGATGCGCTTCATCGGCGTCCGGCTTCTGGTGCCCGGTTTCCGGCACTTGCCTCGTGCCCTGATGCTGTTGCGTCGTGGCCCCCAAACCCCGAATACCGGCCTCCGGGTGCCAACGCATGTTCCTTCACGAATCGGGCAAGATTCTTCACATTCTCGACCGGCGTCTCCGGCAGAATACCGTGGCCGAGATTGAAGATGTGGCCGGGCCTTCCACCGGCCCGGTGCAGAACGTCTTCCGCGCGGGACTTCAACTCCTTCCACTCAGCAAACAGCAGGACCGGATCGAGATTGCCTTGCACGGCGCAGCGATGCTCCAGCCGGCTCCAACCCTCGTTGAGCGGAATGCGCCAATCGAGGCCGATTACGTCTGCCCCGCTTTCTTGCATGGCGGGTAAGAGTGTGGCGCTGTCGGTGCTGAAATAAATAATCGGCGCACCGGTTTTCTGCAGGCGACTTACTAACTCAGAGACGTGAGCGAGTACGTACCGACGGTAGTCTTCCACACTCAAACAGCCCACCCAGCTATCGAAAATCTGAATAGCATCGGCTCCGGAAAGAACCTGGTCGGCGGAATACTCGGCCGTAACGGCAACCAGTTTGCGCATGAGCTCATCCCAGTCGGAGGGATGGTTGTACATCATTTTCTTCGTGTGCACGTAGTTGCGCGATCCGCCACCCTCGATCATGTAACTCGCCAGCGTGAACGGCGCGCCACAGAAGCCGATCACCGGCAAGCGGTCCGTGAAATGCTTTGCAACCAGGGCCACAGCTTCGGAGACGTACCCCAGTTCCGCAGCACGGTCCTGACGAAGACGAATGATGTCGTCTCTTGAGCGAACGGGTTTCTCAATGACCGGCCCTTCACCGGCGGAGAAATGAAAGGGCAGGCCCATCACCTCAAGCGGGAGCAGCAGATCAGCGAAGATGATGGCGGCATCGACTCCCAGAATTTCCGCGGCGGTGACGGTGACTTCCGCTGCGAGTGCGGGCTTCTTGCAGATCTCAAGCAGCGAATGTTGTTTGCGCACGGCCCGGTACTCGGCCATGTAGCGCCCCGCCTGGCGCATGAACCAGACCGGGGTGCGCTCCACCGGTTGCGACTTGCAGGCCCGCACAAAAATGGAATTGGGAGCCGACATGAACCGTTCAATGTAGCATTTTTGTTGCGTTACATGCGGCAGGCGTGTCAACAGAACGCTGTCGGTTGGGCTTGAAGCTTGTAAGATCAAAAACATGTGGCGATGGAGCTTGGTTCTAACGGCGGTGGCGGCCTCGGGGATCTTATGCGGCAGTGCAGCCAAGCGCGGCATGGCCAGAGCCTCTGACGTCCCCACCTTCTACAAGGACGTACTGCCGATCTTGCAGAACCACTGCCAGAGTTGCCACCGGGCAGGCGAAGTCGCGCCGATGGCTCTGGAGACATACGACCAGACACGGCCGTGGGCGCGGAAAATCGCAGACGCGGTCGAGATGAAGATGATGCCGCCGTGGTTCGCCGATCCGCGCTACGGACATTTCGCCAACGATCCCTCGCTGACCGAGCAGGAGATTGCTACGCTCGCCACGTGGGCTCAGGCAGGCGCGCCTGCGGGCGAGTCGCGCGATGCGCCGCCGCCGCGCCAGTGGACGAGCGGTTGGAATATTCCCTTGCCCGGCGTGGTGGTGAAGATGCCGAAGCCGGTGCGGATTCCCGCCCGCGGCGTGGTTGAGTATACGTACGAGATTGTTCCCACGCGCTTTGCCGAAGATCGATGGGTACAGATGTCGGAACTGCGGCCGTCGAGTCCCGCGCATGTGCATCACGCCGTGGTGTACATCCGGCCCCCGGATTCGCAATGGCTGCGGCATGCGCCGGTTAGTGAGCCGTTCACGGCGTCGACCCTTACCAATCCAGAAGATCGTCGCCATGCACATGAAACAACCAGCGACCTGCTGCTTGTGTACGCACCAGGCAGCTCGCCCGATCACTGGTCTGACGGGATGGCAAAGTTCATCCCGGCTGGCTCGGATCTAGTTTTCCAGATGCACTACACCACCAACGGTAAAGCCCACGAAGACCAGACCAGCATCGGCCTGGTGTTTGCGAAGAATCCGCCGAAGCAGCGCGTGATCACGCTGCAGCTGAACAATCACGCGCTGATCATTCCACCGGGCGCGGACGATTTTCGCGTCGAGGTGCAAGGAACTCTGCCCAATGACGCAACCTTGCTCAGCCTGTTTCCTCACATGCACCTGCGTGGAAAGAGGTTTGAGTATGACATCGTGCACGACGATGGCAGCGTGGAGACGCTGCTGCGTGTGAACTATCACTTTCATTGGCAATTGAGTTATCGGCTGGCCGAGCCGCGCTTTCTGAAGGCGGGCACGAAGCTGCGCGCCGTCGCATGGTATGACAACTCACGAAATAATCCGCACAATCCTGATCCGGAGAAAACCGTCACCTGGGGCGACCAGACTTCCGATGAAATGATGGTCGGATTCTTTGACGTCGCGGTTCCTGCCGGAATGGACAAGTGGCGCTATTTCATCCGGCACGGCGATGCGAAGAGCAAGGTACAGCCAGGGCCGCTGTAGCGGAAACGCTGCAAAAAATCAAAGATTCGCCTCGATTCTGATCGTTGCGCTGTGTGCGCCCTGCGCCATCGACTTCCCCGCGCATTCAATAACAAAACCTGATAGCGACGATAAATAGTTTCAATTTCCGTGAACTCGCCACGGGCGATACAGTGAGCGCTTGTAGCACCGCGGCGGGAAGGCCGATTCTGTTGGCAGGAGCGAGAAAAAGTTTCATGGGAAAAAGGCTGGCGGCTGGACTGTTGATCTTCATCGTGATGCTGCTTTGCGGGCAGGTGGTCTCCGCCCAGACGGCGTCGGCTTCGGCGAGTGGCGACACTGCCGCGCGTCTGAGCAAACTCGAACAGCAAGCCGCCGACGCGAAGAGCTCCGCCGACAATGCCTGGATGTTGACCAGCGCCGCTCTGGTCCTGATGATGACCGGCCCAGGTTTGGCCCTGTTCTACGGCGGTCTGGTGCGCAAGAAAAATGTACTTGGCACCATGATGCAGAGCTTCGCGCTGATGGCCGTCGTCACGGTGCTGTGGGGACTGTTCAGCTTCAGCTTTGCCTTCGGCCCGGGGAATAGTTTCGTGGGCGGGTTTCACCATCTCTTTTTGCGTGACGTTGGACCCGCGCCAGACGCGGATTACGCCGCCACGATCCCGCTGCAGACCTTCATGGTCTACCAGTTGATGTTCGCCATTATCACGCCGGCGCTGATTGCGGGAGCGTTTGCCGAGCGCATGAAATTCAGCGCCATGCTGGCGTTCATGATTTTGTGGTCGATCGTGGTCTACGACCCCATGGCGCACATGGTGTGGGGCAAGGGCGGCCTGCTGAATGCCGCTCTGGGCGGGCGTTTTCCCACGCTGGATTTCGCCGGCGGCACAGTCGTGCACATCACGTCCGGGGTCTCGGCACTCGTGTGCGCGTTGTATCTGGGCAAACGCGTGGGCTATCCCAAGGAGCCGATACTGCCGCATAGCGTCGTGCTCAGCTTCATCGGCGCTTGCCTGTTGTGGGTAGGGTGGTTCGGATTCAACGCCGGCAGCGCACTGGCAGCCGGAAGTCTCGCCACAAGCGCTTTTGTGGCGACTCACTTCGCCGCGGCTGCGGCGGCTCTCGGATGGGCCGGTGCAGAGTGGGTGCGCAACGGCAAGCCGAGCGTTCTGGGAGCAATCTCTGGTTCGGTTGCAGGTCTGGTCGCCATCACGCCCGCTTCTGGATTCGTCAAACCCATGCCGGCCCTGCTGATCGGCCTGCTGGCGGGCGTTTTCTGCTACTGGATGGTGGCCAAGGTCAAGGCGAGATTCGGATACGACGACTCGCTCGATGCTTTCGGCGTGCACGGCGCTGGCGGGACGCTGGGTGCGCTGCTGACAGGAGTTTTCGCTTCCAGCGCGATCAACCCCATCTTCAAAGATGCGCAGGGAAACACTCTCGCGTCCGGGGTGGTGGAAGGCAATGTGCACCAGGTGGTCAACCAATTGGTGGGAGTGGTCATCGCGTGGGTGTTGGCGATTGTCGGGACGCTGGTGATCCTGAAGCTGGTCGATGTCACTATCGGTCTGCGCGTGCGAGAAGAAGAGGAAGTTCAGGGCCTCGATCTCTCCCAGCACGGAGAAGAGGGATACTATTGGGAGACGCTGGCATAGCGATTATCGGCGACGATCTCAGGAAGTGATAGGGCAGCGCTCCAAGGCGCGAACGCGAGAAGAGGATTATGACCAAGGTCGAGGCGATTATCCAGAATTCCAAGCTGGAAGCGGTAAAGAGCGCCCTGCAGGAAATCGGCGTAGAGGGCATGACCGTGCTCGAGGTGCGCGGCCACGGACGGCAGAAAGGCCACACCGAGGTTTACCGCGGCCGCGAGTACAGCGTCGATCTCATCCCCAAGACCAAGCTGGAGATGGTGCTCGCCGATGGCCTGGTCGATAAGGCGGTCCATGCCATCTTAGGGGCGGCACGCACGGGAAAAATCGGCGACGGAAAGATTTTTCTTTCGCGCATCGATGAGGCGATTCGCATCCGCAACGACGAACGCGGCGAGGGTGCCCTGTAAGCCAGGCCGTCGACGCGGAGAGCGCGAGGCAAGAACAGCAGGTCTCCCGGCAGACGCGACGGGAACAGGTTTGAGAAGCAGCCGTAGAACAGCCCTCCCCAGCGGCATGTGGACGTAGTGGTTCACTTTGTGGGGTTCATTGGCTGGGATTCACTGGCTGGGGTTCATGGGATGACGGCGGCGTCCTCATTGATCAGCGAATTGAGGGGTTCTCTCAGCGAAGAATCGGCCCGCATTCAGCGCGAGTTCACGGCCACAGGGGACGGCCGGGTTGCCGTTGCCCAGCGCACGCGGCTAATCGAAGACATCCTCAGCAAGCTGTGGCTCGATCTAGTTTCGCCTGACGCCCAGGGACCGCACAACTTGGCGCTCGTGGCCACGGGAGGATTCGGGCGCGGCTGGCTCTTTCCTTACTCCGACATTGATTTGCTTTTCCTCTTTGCCGACCGCGATGCAGAGCAGTCTTTCAAGGACTCTGTTCGGCGCTTCTCGCAGGAGCTTTGGGACCTTCGCCTGAAGCTGAGCCCGGCTTCCCGCATGCTTGCCGAGTGCGACCGCCACGACACCAACAACACCGAATTCACGATTTCTTTGCTCGACTGCCGCTATCTGGCCGGTGACCGCGAGCTATTTGCCAAGTTGCACGACAAACTGATTCCCAAGCTGGTGATGCGCGATTCGGCATCGCTGCTGCAGGGGCTCGCCGAGGTAACGCGCGAGCGGCATGCGAAGTTTGGCGGCACCGTCTACCATCTGGAACCAAATCTGAAAGAAACTCCTGGCGGCCTGCGCGATTGCAATGTGGCTAACTGGCTGGCGCTGATTTCGGCCATGGACAAGCTGCATGACTGGCCGGATGCCAGTTCATTGCGGGCCCCGGTGCGCAAGCAGTTGGACGCGGCGCTGGAATTCCTGATGGCGGCGCGTTGCTTCCTGCATTTCCGCCACGGACGCGACGACAACACGCTGAGCTGGGAAGCGCAGGACGAAGCCGCGGCGCGCAGGGTCGGCGCTCCGGACGCGCAGGAGCTCGCCGCTGCCGATTGGATGCGAATTTACTTCGGGCACGCCCGCACGGTCCAGCGCACCGTGGCTCAACTTCTGGAAGAGATCCCGGAAGCGTGGTCGTCGCTTTACCGCCAGATTCAGAGCTGGCGCTCGCGTCTCTCGACTCCGGACTTTTCCGTCGTGGATGGGCTTATTTTTCTGCAACAGCCTTCGTCGCTGCAGGATCCGGAGATCCTGCTGCGCCTGTTTCACTTCATGGCCCACCATGGCTTAAAGCTAAGCACCACGACAGAGTACCGAGTCGAGCAGGCCTTGCCCGCGCTCGCCGCGACCCCGCCACGCGGAGCAGAACTGTGGCTCTATTTGCAGGAGACTCTGCTGCAGCCCTATGCCGCCGACGCGCTGCGCGCCATGCACTCGTTGCGTTTACTTACCTTGCTTCTGCCCGAACTTGAGGCCATTGATTCGCTCGTCGTCCGCGACTTTTATCATCGCTTCACTGTAGACGAGCACTCGTTCCTGGCGATCGAGAGTCTGCATCGGCTACGGCAATCGCAATCGGAGTGGGACAAGCGTTACGCGGAACTGCTTGGCGAGTTGGAAGATCCCGAGCTGCTCTACCTCGCGCTGCTGCTGCATGACACCGGCAAAGGCGTCCCCGGGGGCAATCACGTGGAGGCCAGTCTGGAGGTTGCCAACAAGTGCATGGACCGCCTGGACGTCGATCACACCGAGCGGGCGACGGTCCAGTTTCTGATTGGCAATCATCTGGAGATGTCGGCGGCCCTGCGACGCGACATTTTCAACGCGGAAACCGTGGCGGCATTTGCGGAGAAAGTCGGCACACCGGAGCGCTTGAAGATGCTCTGCCTGCTCACCTACGCGGACATCAAGGCGGTGAATCCCGAGGCACTCACTCCGTGGAAGGCAGAGAACGTCTGGCAGCTCTACATTTCTGCGGCGAACTATCTCAACCGCAGTGCTGATCAGCGCGTCCACGGCGACGTGCACGACGAGAAACTAGCTCGCCTGCGCACGCTCGCTTCGGTGACCAGCGCCCGCTTCAAGGGTTTTCTCGAAGGATTTCCCCAGCGCTATCTGCGTGTGCACTCCGCGGAAGAAGTCATGCGGCACATGGAATTGGCCGAGCAACTTGGCGACAATCCTGTGCAGCTCGATCTGAAGCGCGGACGTCACTGGTACGACCTGACGCTGGTCACACGCGACCGGCCATTTCTTTTCGCGACTCTGGCCGGAGTGTTGGCTGCCTGGGGCATGAATATCGTCAAGGCAAATGCTTTCTCCAACCAGGCGGGAACCGTCGTCGACACGCTGCACTTCACCGATCGTTTTCGCACTCTCGAGCTGAATCTTTCCGAGTGGGAGCGCTTCAAGCGCAGCGTTGCGGACGTTCTGTCCGGCCACGCCGATCTGGATCGCATGTTGCGCGATCGCCAGCGTTCGGAAAAAGGCGCGATTGCGAAAGTGAAAGTCGAGACCAAAATTGATTTTGACGACACGTCTTCTTCCACCAGCACGCTGGTTCAGGTGATCGCTCAGGATCGTCCACGGCTGCTGCACCGGATCGCGTCGTGTTTGTCCGACCAGGAGTGCAACATTGAAATCGCGCTGATCGACACCGAAGGCCAGATGGCGATTGACACGTTCTATCTGACGTCGCGTGGAAAGAAGCTCACGCCGGATCATTGCAAGCAAGTGGAGAAGGCGCTGGTGGAGGAGTTGAGGGCAGAGTGAGAACCCAATCATCGCGCACCGGGCGCTAAGACGGTAGGCTACTGCCAAACATCCTTTCGGGATCACTATCTTCCGATCGCCGATTCTTACTTCGCCGAAAACTTGAACACCGTCTTCGACCGGAACGTCTCGCCCGGTCTCAGGATCGTCGTCGGAAACTCGGGACGGTTGGGTGAGTCCGGGAAATGCTGTGTCTCCAGGCAGAATCCGTAGCGGCGCTGGTAGACGTGGCCGTTCTTCCCGGTGATAGTTCCATCGAGAAAATTCCCTGTGTAGAAATGCACCCCCGGCTGCGTGGTCGAGACTTCCAGCACGCGCCCGCTAGTCGGCTCATAAACCCGCGCTGCAAATATCAGGCCGTTGCCTCTGCGATTGATCACAAAATTGTGATCATAGCCGCGGGCCAGGACGAGCTGCTCGTAGTTATCATCGATGCGTGCGCCCACCCGGGTCGAAGTCGTAAAGTCGAGCGGCGTCCCCTTCACCGGGCGAAGTTCTCCCGTCGGAATCAGATTCTTGTCGACCGGCGTAAAGCGGTCCGCGTTGATCATGACTTCATGATTCAGAACGTCGCCGTTGCCTTCTCCAGCAAGATTGAAATAACTGTGCTGGCTCAGGTTGATCGGCGTGGCCTTGTCGGTGGTGGCCTCGTAGTCGACGACGAGTTCGTTCGCATCGGCCAGCGTGTAAGTCACCTGGACCTTCAGGTTTCCAGGGAATCCTTCCTCGCCATCTTTACTCAGATATGTCAAAGCCACGCCAGTCTTGCCACTGAGCGGCTCGCCCTCCCACACTACTTTGTCAAAACCCTTCAGCCCGCCGTGCAGCGTATTTGTGCCGTTATTGATCGGAAGTTGGTACTTTTTCCCGTCGAGCGTGAATGTGCCATTGGCGATGCGGTTGGCATAACGCCCGACCACGGCGCCGAGGTACGGAGGATTCGGAACATAACCTTCGAGCGTGTCGTGTCCCAGGGCGATGTCGGCAAACTGCCCCTTGCGATCGGGCACTCGAATCGAAACGATGATGGCGCCATAATTCATAACCTTGACTTCGAGACCGTGCGAGTTGGTTAGCGTGTACAAGGTAACGGGCCTCCCATTCTGCGTGCCGAAAGGTTGTTGCTGAACTCCGGTTGTAGGCTTTGAGGAACCCTCCTGCGCCGGAGCAAATCCGAAGAAGGAAAGCGCGAGCGACAGTGCAACACACGCAGTGACAACGCGTCCTGGCAGCATGATCGAAGAGTTTACTACGGCCGGGCGATTCGCCATCCACGCGCCATCCCAGAAGCACGTCCAAATGTCGATTAAATGGCGGAAACTTGCTAGAGCGTGATGGAACTGCCGCTGCTGCAGGTGAGGTTCGCCTGGACTTGCACCCTGCACGCGTCGCAGAACATCCGCTCCCGCAGATCAATCCACTCCACTGCGTGGGCGGAAGCCATGGCGCAGCGGTAATCCTGGCAGTGGCGCAAATCGATCGTGTGGCCCAGTTCGTGAACGGACTCTTTCAGCACGCGCTCGGTGAGTAAAACCTCATCATGGGGAAGGCCGTAGAACTCCTGACGCAGACGGTACGCGGAGATCACGGCGCAAGGTCCGCCCATTTGGGCTTCCCCGAAAACATACTTGAGAATGGGAATGTAGAGATCGACGTCGGCAATGCCCAACAGGCGCCAGCTTTGCCCGGCATAACTCTGCATGCTCCGTAGGATTTCCGAGGAATGGTACTGCTGCCTCTCCGCGTGGAAGGCCGGTTCGGGATTCAGCGTTGCGGGCAGAATCTCACACGCGACGCTCAGGCAGTGCGGGATCGCGTCCCTCAAATTCCGCAGCAGCCTGTCGTCGACCGTTCCGACCGGCAGCAGGTGCACCAGCCTCATCGCGTTTCAACCGGAGTGCGCGTCCAGCCGTATTTCTTGAGCTTGTGATGCAGTGTCACCCGGTCGATGCCGAGAACTGCGGCTGCGCGGCTCTGATTGTCGCCGCATTCGCTCAGCACCCGCAGGATGTGAGCGCGCTCGACTTCGTCCAGGGACTTGTCTCCCGCTGCCACCACCGGCTGCGCCTTGAGAATGAAATCCTGCTCGCGTAGCTCGGGCTCCTGAGCCACGACCATCGCCCGCTCCACAGCGTTTTCCAACTCACGAACGTTCCCCTGCCACGGCTGCTGCTGCAACTGGTTCATGGCGGCCGGCGCGACGCGCGTGATGTGCTTGTTCATAGCCAGCGCAAACTTTCGCACGAAGTGTTCGACAAGCAGCGGGATGTCTTCGCGCCGCTCGCGTAAGGGCGGCAGTTCGATGTGGAATACGTTGAGCCGGTAGTAAAGATCAGGACGAAACGTGCCCTCTTCGATCGCCATTTCCAGGTTCTTGTTCGTCGCGGCCACACAGCGAAAATCAACTTTGATGACCTGGTTGCCGCCGACGCGTGTGATCTCGCGCTCCTGCAGCACGCGCAGCAGATCGGTCTGAGTCTTGAGGCTGATGTCGCCGATTTCGTCGAGGAACACCGTCCCNCCCTCCGCGATTTCAAACTTGCCCTTCTTGCGATATTGCGCGCCGGTGAACGCGCCTTTTTCGTGTCCGAAGAGTTCGCTTTCGAGTAGCGTTTCAGTGAGCGCACCACAATGAATGACGACGAGCGGATGAAACCGGCGCAGGCTCGCCGCGTGAATTGCGCGCACGACCAGCTCTTTGCCGGTCCCGCTTTCGCCAGTGATCAGCACATTCGCATCGGTGGGGGCAACCGTCTCGATGGCCTCTAGCACTTTGTGCATGGCAGGACTCTGCCCCACCAGATCACCGGGACGCGTGGCTTCGACCACAGTTTCGCGCAGACGGACGTTCTCCTGCTCTGCCCGGCGATGTGCCAAAGCTTTTTTCACGAGATGAGCAATTTCGTCGGGATCGAGCGGCTTGCTGACGTAGTCGTAGGCGCCATTCTTCAGCGCGGTGACTGCGGTTTCGACCGACGCGTAGCCGGTCATGATGATCACGATCAGATCCGGGTCGAGCTCCCGCAAACGCCGCTGCAGTTCGATGCCGTCGGTGCCGCGCATCTTGATGTCGACCAGAGCGACGTCCCAGCGGTTCTCCGCCATGCGAGTGAGCGCTTCGCTCGCACTCTCCGCAGCTCCGATCTCGTAGCCTTCTTCGCGGAACCACTTTCCCAGGGAATCACGCACGCTGAGTTCGTCGTCGACGATCAGCAATTTGCCTTGTGCTTCCACGTTCCATCACCTCCTGCTGGTGTCCGTGGCGACGCCGGCCGGCACTGGAACTGGTTTATCCAGATCATTCTCCAGAACCCACGGCAAAGTCACCGTGAACGTTGTGCCGCGCCCCACTTCGGATTGCACTTCGATGCTGCCGTTGTGCCGCTCCAGAATGCTTTTGCTGATGGCCAAACCCAATCCGATGCTATGCCCGCCTTCCTTGGTCGTGAGGAAGGGCTCGAACAGCCGGGGCAGGATCTCGGGAGCGATGCCCACGCCGTCATCGCGCACCACAATCCACACTTTTCCGTCGTCCCGGCTGAAGCTGGTGGAGAGCCACAGATTGCCGCCTTGCGGCATCGCTTCAATGGCGTTCATCACCAACGCGAGCAGCACCTGCTCGATCTGGGCCGCATCGCAAGTCACCTGTGGCAGTGCCGGGTCAAGGCGCAGCTGCAACTGGATCGATGCCAGGTCGATCTGGTGCTGCACCAGGCGCACCGTGCGATCGACAACCTGATTCAAGTCGGTGGCTTGCAGGTTCATCGGGGTCGCGCGGGAAAAGGTCAACAGGTTCTTCACCAGATCACCGCAGCGCCGGCTCTCGCTAGCGATCAAGTCGAGGGAATCGCAAATCTCCTGCCGGCGTTCGCGGCCGACGTCGTTGCGATCCACCCATTTCCGCAGCAGCTTGGCGTAGGTGAGAATGCTGGAGAGCGGATTGTTGATCTCGTGGGCCAGCACCGCCGCCATCTTTCCCACGGAAGCCATCTTCTCCGTTTGCAGCGCATGCTCGTGGGCACGCTTGAGCTCCCGTGTTTTCTGCTCGACGCGTTCCTCCAGCGTACGCGTCCATGCTTGGTTCTCGCTGTGCTCCGCGCGCAATTGCACGCTCATGTCGTTGAACGATCGCGCCAGCTCCCCGATTTCATTTCTGGAGTCCGCCTCGATCTGATAGCCCAGATCTCCCTGGGCCAACTGTTCGGTGCCACGCTTCAGGGCTCTGACAGGTCTGCCGACAATGCGCCAAACGAAAAACCAGCTCAGGCAGGCGATGAGCAGCAGAGCGCATCCGGTGTAAGTGATCATGCGGCGGCTGCTTTCGGCCAGTTGTACGTCGGCCCGCGAAAGCGAGAGGTCGGTATCAAGAACACCGAGGATTTGTTGTTCCGCGGGGTGCGCGTGGCAGGCGGCGTTGGAGCAAGCCGGCTGATTCTCAATCGGCGTGATAATTCCAAGCACCCTCGCGCCCCCGCCATTGCGATAAATGCGGAAGCGGTCCGGGCGATTCAGCCGCGCCAGAGGCTGAGACTGCGCGTGACAGGCGTAACACGCTTCCGCCTTCTTATCCACAACGTGGTCCAACTCCGCAGGATCGGTCGTGTAGGTAATTCGCCCTTCCTGATCGAAGATGCGAATCTTCACCATGCCGGGCTCGCTGGCCATGGTCCGAATGGCGCGGTGCAGGCCGTCGCGATCGTTGCGCAGCATGTAGTCGGTGGTGCTGTGCCTGATGACATCGCTGACTCGTTCCGCGCTCAGCAGCGTGGCCTGCTCCAGGTGCTGGCGGTGCAGGCGGATGTTCAGATACCCCAGCAGCGCAAACACCGCAGTCATCGACGTCAGCAGCAGCAGGACCAGTTCTGCGCTGAGGCTGTGCGTCGCGCGCAACCAGCTACCGCGAATTGTTTCAGTCTCCGGCATGGTCCAGCGCGGGGTCAGCAACCAGGACCCCAGGATCGGCCTCAGTGTCCGGCTGCGCGAGAAATTCTTTCTTGGGGAAAATGGGCAAATACTTCACCGCCAGCCCAAAGAGTGCGAAACCGCCTCCGATGATCATGCCGGTGACCGCCAGCTCACTCCACTTCGGAAAGTAGCGAACACCAGCAGACCCCTCGAACCCGGTAATGCTTACGTTCATGCGATTGGTGACGAAACCCAGCACCACTGCCACGGCTGCCCAGTACAGACCGTTGGCGCTGTTTCGCACCCGGGGCTGCAACAGCAGGATCAAAGGAACGATGACCGACAGCGCGATCTCCAGCCAGAACAGATACATTTCGTATCCCGGACGAACAGTCAGCCTGAGCGTGCCGCGATTCGCCAAATCCTCGAAGCGCAGGATGGCGTAGATCCCAAGCACCACGATCAGGACGCGGCCAAGTTCCCGCAGGACCGGCAATTCAAGCTGCAGCCCAAAGTGCTTGGAACTCAGCGACGATTCGAAGATCGTCATCGCCAATCCGACTGCGATCGCGGAAATAAAGAAGAACACCGGCAGCAGCGGCGTATACCACAAGGGATGCAGCTTCTCGGGAACGATCAGATAGAGCGAGCCCAGCGACGATTGATGGAGTGTGGACAAAATGACGCCGCAAATCACCAGCGGAATAAGAACAGCACGAATCACTTTGAGCGGCTTCTGCAGATTGAAGCGTTCCAGCACGACCGGCGAGAACTCCAGCGCCAGAACTGTGGTGTAGAGCATCACGCAGTAGGCGACCTCGAACATCACCGAATGCGGATTGCGCATGATCAGCGGATGCCAGATGTTGTAGGGCTTACCTAGGTCATACATGAGCGCTACGCAGACCAGCAGGTAGCCAAGGAAGGCGGTGAGAATCGTGGGCCGGATGATCGAGTGCATACGCTTGATGTTGAGAATGTGCACCGCGGCGGTGAGCGTGAAACCGCCCGCCGCCAGCATCACTCCGCAAAGCACGTCAAAACTGATCCAGATGCCCCAGGGGAACTGGTCGCTGAGGTGGGTCGTTGCGCCCAGCCCGCGCGTGAAGCGCACAAACGTCGCGTAAACACCCGCCGCCATGAGGAACAGGAAAACCAGCTTCCAGAACGTGAACTTGACTCTCATGGCCGCCCCCCGTTTTTCGTCTCCGCGGCAGGCTTGCGACCCTCCGCAAGCGCTACTTCTTCGCGGCGGTGCGTGATCCACCACAGACCTCCCAGCACCATCCCGCCTAGAGGCACGAAGTCAGGAATTTGGGAGAGCACTTGGTAGGTCAATAGGGGAAGCGGATCTTTCGACAGGTTGATGCGATAGCCGAAGGCGTCAAACGGCACGCTCGACAGCAGCAAGACCGAGGTGCCGCCGACCTCATTCAACCCGTAGATGTGGTTGACATACTTGCCGGGATTGTCGCGGATGCGCTGCTGCGCCTCGGCAATCAGCTCGTCGCGGTCGCCAAACTTCGTGGCCCCAGTCGGACAGATTTCAGCACATGCCGTCTGTTTGCCCGCAGCCACGCGGTCGGGGCACATGGTGCACTTCTGCACCTTGGGCACCAGCTTGCTCCATTCATACTTCGGCACGCTGAACGGACACGCCACCATGCAGTAGCGGCATCCCATGCATTTCGATGGGTCATACGTGACCGGCCCGATTGCCATCTTCTGCAGCGCGCCGACGGGACAAACCGAGGCGCACGTAGGTTCCTGACAATTCATACACAGACGGCGCATAAACTTGTCGCCGCGCGTGAGGATGGTCGTCAGCTTGTGTTCTGACTGGTATTCCTCGTTTGCAATCGAGTCGTTGTACGGGAGTTTGTTCTGTTCCGCGCACGCTACCTCACATTGCCTGCAGCCAATGCAAATCGTAGAATCGTATAAGAGTGCTTTACTCATGAATCATTTAGCCGCCTGCGGGTTCGCATGGAACCCGCAGAATCCAGCGATCCTTTCGACTGACGCCGTGCCGGGTGAAGCAGGGATGGGGCTTGTTGGGGGGAGGGTGGACAACACTGCACGGCACAACGCAAGTTGCTTACCTCGTCACACGACTGTCGCGAAATTCAGCAGCTTCAAACACTTAAAGTTTCAACAATCAGACATTTCTAAGCCGTGACCCTCATCACCACTGCGCGTGAGGCTGGTCAATAGAGCAGCAATCTTTGGGAGTCGCACTTCTATTGTTGCGTTTGACAACAGAAGCTGCTGCAGAATGCAGCAATCAGCTCTGGGATCGTAAGTCATTGATAACGCGATTCCTTGTGGGATCTGGCAGTAATCGCAGTGGGATGCCCTGCCTTGCCCTGCTGCAGTCTGCATCGAACAACTTTCACCGTTAGCGCGCGGATACTTCGTCGATGCCGCGTATTTAGCCGCTATCTCATTCACGCCACGAGGGATCCTCCAGCGATGTGCCCGCATTCGAAGCTGCGGAGCCTTTGGTCCGGCGATTGCCTTTAGCAAAGGCGGCAGGTGGCTCAGGAAAGAGGGCCTCGCCGGGCGAGGTGGGTTATGACAGTCATTCTGGTTCTACTGACGTTTGCAATCTTTCTATCAATCGACTATCTGCGCAGCCGCAATCAAGTTGTGAAACCGGCATTGCAGGCATCGCGGCGCGAGCCGCTGCCGCGCATAGCGCCGGCTCTGGTTTCCGGATTCCAGGTTCCGGAGAATCTTCGCTATCACCCTGGTCACACCTGGGCGCTCAGCGAGAGCCCTGAGATGGTGCGGGTCGGCATGGACGACTTCGCCAGCAAGCTGGTGGGGAAGATTGAGCGCATCACGCTGCCCCAGCGCGGACGCTGGATTCGCCAGGGGCAAAAGCTCTGCACCATCTTCCGCGACGGCAAGTCGGTCGACATGGTGTCGCCGATCGAAGGCACGGTCAGCGACGTCAACGAGGCCGCTGTGAACAATCCGGAGCTTGCCCGGAAAGATCCTTACGGCGANNNTGCTGACCGTGCAGGCCCCCGATGCCAAGACCAACTTCCGCAACCTGCTGAGTGGCGCGCTGGCCCGCTGGTGGACCGAGGAGTCGGCGCTGCGCCTGCACAAGAGAATGCCGGCGGCGTTCGGCGCCCTGGCGCAGGATGGCGGCGTGGCCGTCGACGATCTGACGGCGCATATGCCGGATGAAGACTGGGCCGCGCTGACGAAAGAATTCTTCCTCTCCTAGATAGGCGACTGCGATCGTAGAGAACGCGCCTCGCCAAACCTCCCGCATGGCCGCTCGGGTTTCAAGCCCGGGCGGTTGTGTTTTGCAGTGAAGAGGAAACTTCGCCGATAAGCGACTCTGGAAAGGAGAGAAGAATCAACCACAGCGCCAGATTCGTATCAGGGCACCGCTTTAAGCGGTGCCGTCGCGGCCGGCCACCATTGGGGGCTTCAGCCCCTGAGGTGCGGGATCAAGCTGAAATCCCGGATGAGCCGATGAATGAGGAAACTCTTCCGGCTCCCGTACCAGATGTCCGGCAACCGGGTTGTTCCGAATGTACTCCCGAACCCGGTCAAACGCTGCTGAATTGAGAATGCGAACTTCTGAGAACCCCTTCTGCCACACTGGGGCCCTGAATCCGAGCTCTCGACCGGCTCGAAACGCAAACCCTCCCTTGATGAACTGCACAGCTCGCTCGATGGTGAGTTTCGACTCAACCGTTAAGAGGAGGTGGAAGTGGTCGGGCATGACCACGAACTCGTGCAAACGAAATCTCCCCTGCTCCCGGTATTCGCAGAGCACGCGCACGAGAAGTCCCGCTGAACGATCTGATTGCAGGAGGTTTCGCTTGGCGGCGATGGATGAGGTGACAAAAAAAGTACGTGCGCCGGCTACGGCATGTGTCGGATCCGAATGACGAGTAGGAATGGCCATCAGCGGCTGAAGCCGTTTTCTTTTCTCGCTTGCTGTGGCACGCCTGGAAGGCGTGCCCTGACACGAACCTGTACAACAACTGAGGAGCATTTTTATGTGATGAATGTCACTCGAACGGCTTTTTCCTGTTGAAGTTCCAAAGGGGAACCGCTGGGGGGGCGCCGCCTTCTCAAGGCTGGCAAAGCAAGCGGCACGCTCTAGCGTCGCCTCGACTCGCGGTGCTACCATCGGCTGCGCTATGAAGAGATCGCACCGTTTGCTCGTTAGGTCACTGTCGCTGTTTATCGCCGGGTGTGTGCTCAGTGTGGCTGCCCAATCGCCGGGCCCGGCGCACCCGATCGTCCTCCACGCCGCGCGCTTGCTCGACGTTAAAGGCGGCCGGATGGTGCAACCGGCGGAGATTCTCGTTCAGGGCGAGCGCATCGTCGAAGTGGGAACGTCGGTGAAGCACCCCCCTGGCGCGGAAATCATCGACCTGGGCGACCGCACGCTACTCCCGGGCCTGATCGATGCCCACATCCATCTCTTTCTTCATCCCGGCGCAGAAGATTTGCAGACCATTCAGGAATCCGTCCCGGAGCGCACGATCATGGCGACGCTGGCCGCGCGAGACGACCTGATGGCCGGCTTTACCGCCGAACGCGACATGGGCACCGAAGGCGCGGGCTCGGCCGACACGGCCGTGCGCAACGCCATCAATGAAGGACGGATCCCCGGCCCGCGGCTGCGCCTCAGCGGCAACGCCATCAACATTCTCGGCGGACACGAAGACGCCATCGGTTATAACCCAGCGCAGCACGTTCTGCCCAATGCCGACTACGCCAACAACGCCGACGAACTGGTCGCGGTCATACGTGAGCAGTTCAAAGAAGGCGCGGACTTCATCAAGATTTATGAGACGGGAGCGGACTCGGTCCACGAGGGAAAATTTTCGACTCCCTATCAATACACTGAAGCGCAACTTGAAGCTGCGGTGAAAGAAGCCGCGCGCCTCGGACGGCGAGTGGCTGTTCACGCGACCGGCGAGCCCGGGACGCTATTTGCAGCGCAGGCGGGCGTGGCGTCGATCGACCACGCCAATCAGCTCTCGGACGAAACCGTCCGCCTGATGAAAGAGAAGCAGATCTTTGCGGTGCCGACGTTCACCATCTTCGAATATTTCGCCGACCACGCGACCACGCCAGAACAGGCGGCCCGCGAGGGTGAAATGCTCGATTTCAAGATTCAGGAATTCCGCAAACAAATCGCGCAGGGCGTGCCCATGGCGGTTGGCTCCGATGTCGGTCCGTTTCCCCATGGCACCCAGGCGCGCGAGCTCGTGCTGATGGTCAAGTTCGGCATGACTCCGGCGACGGCGCTGCAGGCCGANTCTGCTGAACGGCGCGAAGCTGCTGGGATGGCAGGGCCAGATCGGCTCACTCGAATCCGACTATCTGGCCGATATTGTCGCGGTCGCTGGAGATCCCTTGCAGGATATCGGCACTCTGCAGAATGTGAGCTTCGTGATGAAGGGCGGGGTGGTGTACAAGAAGTGAAGGAGTGGGATCAAGAGTCATCGAACAAAATCATCGGCGGAATGAAGTCCGACCCGCGCGTTTATCTGGAGCCGAAGTCCGTATCGCTGCTGTCCACGACTGAGCCGGTTTGTCATCCTGAGCGAGGATTGATCTTTGGGCGAAAGCGCAAGGATCAGCCGCAGTCGAAGGACCCCGTACTATTTAATCCCAGCGCTGACCCGTCAGGGAGTTTCCACCACGGAAGCGGCATCGTGAGAATTCCCTTCCACGCTCATTTCACCGCATGCGGGCATGGGGTCCTTCGACTTACTGGCGGTTCGCTTCGCGAACCTGCCACTTCGCTCAGGATGACCACGGAGAAACCCAGGCTAGATCAGCTCTTGCGGATAAGCTTTGTGTACAAACTACAACGGCTGACAGCATCGCTGCCAGCCGTTTTCCGTCCTGCTAAAGAACTCCTACTTACCGGTGTCCGCCACCTCCATGGAAACCGCCGCCGCCGTGGAAGCCACCGCCGCCATGGAATCCGCCTCCACCGTGGAATCCACCGCCGCCGTGGAAGCCTCCGCCGCCGTGGAAGCCTCCGCCACCGTGGAACCCGCCTCCGCCGTGAAATCCGTTACCGCCGCGGAAGCCGCCGTGGAAGCCATTTCCGCCACGGAATCCACCGCCGCCCCAGCCGCGTCCGGCGAAGCCACGGCCGCCCCAACCCTGATGGTTCCAACCTCCGGACCGCCAGCCCTCATGGCCCCAGCCAAAACCGCGTCCGCCAAAGCCACGTCCAAAGCGGTTGAACCCAAATCTGTGGAACCCGAATCCGTGGAACCAGGGACCCGCCCCGATGAATATGCCGTCGACAAACCAGTCCGGGCCCCAATAACCATAGGGCGCGCAGGCGTAAGGATAGTAGGGATAGTAGCCCCAGTCGCACACCGGCTCAACGCCCACATAGCCATAGGGACCCCACCCAATGCCGAACCCAATCTGGGCATGCGACTGCGCCATCGGTACAACCATCAGAGCAGCCAGCAACGCGAGATACTTGAGATGCCGCATATTTCCACCCCCGTCGAATCGTCCTGCCAGGGCACAGGTGGATTCGAAACTCCTCTTCAAAGCCGTCAGGGCAGCTCTGATAGCAAACCCAAACTTACATTAATATGAACCACGAGCCAGCCAAAAAGTTGCGCGGTCGGAAGGCGAGCCAAGGCGCTCAAAACCAACGCCCCCAATCCAAGCCATAAAGAATTCCGATTGGACTTCTCCGGTCACAACCCCTACAGTCTTGCTAAGAGATAGAAGAGACTGGGGATAGTTGGCACCGGGACTGCGGCCCAGGCATAAATGAGAGTGCCGCGACCCGGCGCGACCCGTACAATGGTTAATTCACAACATTCTGGCTCGCAGCAGCCCGATGGTGGGCTGCTGCCCATTCCAGACTGTTGCCACAACGCAAACAGAGACGGAGGTGAGTGAAGGGATTGGACCTACACAACAAAGTCATGGAAGAAGTAGAAGCTCCGCCTCGCGCCCGCGATGCCGGGTATGTTTTGACCCTGGAGGAAATCGCCAACCTCGCGGCCGAAGGCGGACAGCCCGCTGAAACTCTGATGAATGTTGTCGCCCTGATCGCCAAGCGGTTCGGCACCGACGTGTGCTCGGCCTATCTGCTCGAACCCGATCGTGCTCATCTGGTGCTGGCGGCGACCCTCGGGTTGCGACGGGAGTGCATCGGAAATCTTCGCATGGGAGTCCATGAAGGTCTGGCTGGTTTGGTAGCGGAACAACTACGGCCGGTCGCGGTGGAGCAGGTGAAGAATCATCCTCGGTTCAAGTATTTCAAAGAAGCGGGCGAGGATGCCTACCAGTCCTTCCTGGGAGTTCCGCTGATCGATCGCGGTGTGCTGCAGGGTGTGCTCGTGGTGCAGACCATTGCCGCCCGAGTCTTTCCCGAAGACGAGATTCGCATGCTGACCGAGGCGGCGAATCAGGTGGCGCCGATCGTCCAGGAGGCGCGCACGCTGGACCGCTTTATCGCGCCGGTGCAGGAGCGATTCTGGGCGCTGGCGCGCAATCTGTGGTGGAGCTGGGATCAGGATTCAGCGAGTTTGTTCCTCGATCTGGATCCGCTGGGATGGAGCCAGCTCAATCACAATCCGGTGTCGTTGCTGAGTGAGTTTCCGCTGGCCAAGCTGGAAGCGCGCGCAACTGAACTGGTATTGCACAGCCGCATCAACTACGCGTATCGCCGCCTCCGCGAGTATCTGGAAGCCGAGCGGACCTGGGGCGCGCGGCATGCCGGCATTCTGCGCACCCGGCCGGTCGCGTATTTCTCGGCGGAGTTCGGGTTGCATGAGTCTCTTCCCGTTTATTCCGGTGGGCTGGGAGTACTGGCGGGCGACCACATCAAGGCCGCGTCGGATCTCGATATCCCACTCGTGGGCATCGGCTTGTTTTATGGCCAGGGATATTTCCGGCAGCGGCTGGATTTGCACGGCTGGCAGCACGAGGAATATCTCGAGACGGATGTGAACCAGTTGCCCATGGAAACGGCTATCGGCAAGAACGGACGGCCGGTGGAAGTTCAGATCGATACACGGCATGGATCGATCCGCGCCAAGGTCTGGCGGGTGAAAGTGGGCCGCTGCGACCTGCTGCTGCTCGATTCCGACGTGGAAGGCAACGCTCCCGAGGACCGCGAACTAACCTCGCGCCTCTACGGAGGTGACTCGCGCATTCGCATCCGGCAGGAGTTGCTGCTGGGCGTCGGAGGCCTGCGTGCGCTGAAAGCCCTTGGCATTACGCCCGGCGTGCTTCACCTGAACGAAGGGCATAGCGGGTTTGCAGTGCTGGAAGCGATCCGCATGCGTATGGAGGACGAAGGCCTCAAGTTTGAAACGGTGGTGCCGCGCGTCTCGCGCGAAGTCGTGTTTACGACGCACACTCCGGTGCCGGCTGGACATGACCGGTTCCCACCCGATCTGACAGAGGAACACCTGGGGCCGCTTCGGGACAAACTCGGGCTCTCCCGCGAAAGCTTGCTGGGGTTGGGCCGCGAGAATGCGAACAATCCGGATGAGTCATTTTGCATGACCGTGTTGGGGCTGCGGCTCTCGCGCCGTGCCAATGCGGTTTCCGCGTTGCACGGCGAGGTCACACGCGCTATGTGGACTGGCCTGTCCCCGGGGAAACCCGAGGATTCGGTTCCCATTGGGCACATCACCAACGGCGTGCATGTTCCCACGTGGCTGGCGCCGCAGATGTTTCGTCTCTACGACCGTCACCTGGGCACGGGCTGGCATGGCCGCAGCAGCGAGGCGCACATTTGGGAGGGGATCGACAACGTCGACGATGGAGAACTGTGGGAGACGCACCTCATCCTGAAGTCGCGCCTGATCGAGTTTGTGCGCCGCCGCGCCGTCGAACAAGCCGAACGACGCGGCGAGACGATAGAACAGCTGCAGCGGCTTGAGCGGGTGCTCAGCCCGGACGCGCTTACCATCGGATTCGCGCGCCGCTTCGCGACCTACAAGCGGGCGAACCTGATTTTGCGGGACATGGAGACGGTGGCCTCGATGGTGAACGATCCCAAGCGGCCGGTGCAGTTTGTGTTTTCGGGTAAGGCACATCCCAACGATGAGCCGGGCAAGCGTCTGTTGCAGCAAGTGGCGCAGATGATGCGTGATCCGAAGTTTGCCGACAAGTTTGTCTTCGTTGAAGACTACGACATCAACGTCGGGCGACACTTCGTGCAGGGAGTGGATGTGTGGCTGAACAACCCGCGCCGTCCGTTTGAAGCCTCGGGCACCAGCGGCCAGAAGGTCGTGTTGAACGGCGGCCTGAACCTGTCGGTCCTCGACGGCTGGTGGGCCGAGGCCTACGACGGGCTCAACGGCTTCGCCATTGGAACTGGCCGGACGCACTCCAACATGAGCGTGCACGATACGCGCGATGCGGAAGACTTGCTCCGCGTGTTGCGCGATGAGGTCATCCCCTTGTACTACCAGCGTGATCGCGACGGCTTGCCGCGCGGCTGGATCAAGCGCATGAAGCGGACCATCCGCACCCTGGGCTGGCGCTTCAATGCCGATCGCATGGTGATGGACTACACGCTCAAGTGCTACGTGCCCGCCGCCGGCGGAACGTCAAGCGACATGCGGGCGAACGTCTGAGTCGTGGATCTGAGCGTGCGATGCGGCATTGCGCTACAATTCCGTTCGCTGCATGAGGGATTGAGCAGCCGCGAATGAATCGAGCATCTCGCCGAGTCGCTTCACCTCACGTCGTCTGCATCGAAGATTTTCGTCCGCTGGCCCGCCGCCGCGTGCCGCAAGCCGTGTTCGATTATCTCGATGGCGGCGCAGAGGGCGAGGTCACCCTGCGGGAGAACTGCCGGGTTTTTGAAGACGT
>OCOJ01066001.1_pt5 | contig 28492 bp, 16 predicted proteins | sample 1539251 | NCBI WGS metagenome assembly OCOJ01 (sample SAMN01911457, study PRJEB22624) | soil metagenome | biome: Soil | place: Malaysia | collected 2012-04-30 | depth RA_metagenome m
TCGCCAACTTTGGGATGGTTGGAGAAAATGGAGACGACGTCGCTGCTGCCGCCAAGCACATCCTCCGCAAATCCTTGCAACGCTTTCTTCGGTCCCACCTCCACAAACATGCGCGCGCCGGCGTCATACAGGGTGCGCAGACCCTTAATGAATTGCACAGGGGCAGCAACTTGCTGCGCCAGAATATCCAGCATTTGCGGCACGACGTTCGTCCCGCTGGGATAGAACTCACCATTGATGTTCGCGACGATTGGCAGGCGGGGCGACTGGAGATGCAACCGCTCGAGCACGCGGCGCAGCGGCTGGCTCGCCGGCGCAACGATGGAAGTGTGGAAAGCGTGGCTGACAGGCAACGCGGCTACTTCGTAGCCGGCTTTCTGGAGAGCTTCCATTGCTTGTTCCACAGCTTTGCTGGCCCCGCCGATGACGGACTGGTGCTCGCTGTTGATATTCGCGATGACCACGTATCCATTTACGGTCTTTAGGATTTGCTCGATTTCTTTCAGCGGAGCAAAGACTGCTGCCATGCGGCCGTTATCGTCTATGGAAACGCGGGTCATCTCGCGGCCACGCGCGCTGACGGCTTCGAGAGCATCCGCAAAAGGAAGGGCATCAGACGCAACCAGCGCGCCATATTCACCGAGGCTGTGGCCCATGGTGAAGTCTGGTTCAATGCCATAGGCAGCCAGCATCCGCGTCAGCGCGAGATCGGCAGCCAGCACGGCCGGTTGAGTGATGGCGGTCTGGCGAAGATCTTCTTCCGCCTTGGCAACCGCGTCGGCATCGCCGTGATCCACAAAAATGAACTCGCTTAGTGGCTTGCCGAGGAGCGGCGTCATCACCCGATCGGCTTCGGCGAAAGTGTCGGCCACGATCGGCTCAGTCGCGCATAGCGGCTTGAGCATATTCACGTACTGCGAACCCTGGCCGGGATACAAAAACGCCACTTTGGGTGCGGGGCCGTGGCCGCGAAAGATGCCTTGCGCGCGCAGAGCTTTCCACATTGCGGGTTGGTTGGCGGCCAGCGCCTTGAGCCCGTAGCTTGCTTTCTCCGCCAGTTCGGCGGCGTTGGCATAGTCGATGGCCAGGCGCTCGGGGGCGCGGAGGTCTGCTTCTGCCGGTGGGGCCGGAGCGGGGGCGCGGCCCGCTTTGGCATCCCTTTCAATGGCGCGCAAACGTTCGGTGAGCGCGGATTCTGAAGCGGCACCGATCACAAGCGCACCGCGCAACGGCGCTTTAGGAGAAGACTCGGAAATGGACGAGGCTTCTTTCGCGGCCATGGTTGTCTCTGCCGCTTTGGGAGGCATCTGACTTGCCGATAGCGACCGCTTGCCGTTTCCGTTGAGCCTGTGGGGAATGTATTCTTCGAGGACGGCATGGAAGTTGGTTCCACCAAAACCAAACGCACTCAGTCCCGCGCGCCGTATGCCGTCCGGCGGAACGACCCACGGCCTCAGTTCGGTGTTGACGTAGAGCGGAGAATGCGCAAAGTCGATTTCCGGATTGAGATGCTGGCAGTGCACGCTGGGCGGAAGCACTTTGTCTCTGAGGGCCAGAGTGAGTTTCAGTAGCCCTGCGGCGCCTGCGGCTCCTTTAAGGTGCCCAAAGTTCGACTTGACCGAACCGAGAGCCACGGAGTGCGGCGGAAGATTAGAGCCGCTGAGCACATCCACCATGCTTTGCACTTCCACGACGTCGCCGACTCGCGTGGAAGTGCCATGGCCTTCCACGTAGGTGGCAGTCGCGGGCGACAGTCCAGCATTCTGCCAGCCGCGCTCAATGGCCAGTTTTTGACCGACCGGGTTGGGCGCGGTGATGCCCTTTCCTTTTCCGTCGCTGGAGCCGCCGATTCCTCGGAACACGGCATAGATTTTGTCTCCGTCGCGCTCGGCGTCGGCTAAACGCTTGAGCAAGAAGATTGCTCCGCCTTCGCCCATGACAAAGCCGTCGGCTCCTTCGGCGTAGGGACGAGAGCCGGTCGCTGAGAGAGCGCCGATTTTGCAAAACTTGACGAAGGTCGAGGCGCCCATGTTGCGGTCAATGCCGCCCGTGACCACGGCGTCAAAATCTTTCTCTACCAGTCCCTCGATCGCCGAACTGATTGCCGCCATCGCCGACGCGCACGCGGCGTCGCAAACATAATTGGGCCCACGGAAGTTGAAGAGGTTCGCAATCCGGCCGGCAATGCAGTTGGAAAGTTCGCCGGGCATGCTGTCTTCCGTGATTTCGGGCAGATGCTTGGCGATGCGGTCGTGGAGTTCGCGGGTGATGTCCTTGCGGAGCGCCTCGGGCAACGCCGCGAAACTGGAGACTTCTGAGAGCTCGCGGGCGTACTCGGGAAAGGAAATACGCAACGCGGTAAGGTAGTGTTTTTCGCCAGCCATGGCGTTGCCGAGGATCACCGCAGTGCGATCCGGATCCAGCGGCCGCTTGGGGTAGCCGTAGTCTTCGAGCGCTTCGCGAGTGCAGGCGACAGCCCATTTCTGCGCGCCATCCATGGCCTCAACTACGCGCGGCGGGATAGGCAGGTGCCACTTGACCGGATCCCAGGTGTAGTCGCGCACCCAGCCGCCAATTTTCGAGTAAGTTTTGTCCGGGGCCGCGGGATCGGGGTCGTAATAGAGCGCAGGATCCCAACGTTTGGGGTCAACTTCGGTGACGCTGTCGCGCCCGCTCTTTATGTTTTCCCAAAACGCCGGCACATTTGGCGCATCCGGCAGAATAGCTCCCGTCCCCACAATAGCTATGGCTCGATATGAAGTGCTTTCCATGACCCCCTCCTACAACCAGAGGCATCGGGCCTCGGCAGGGCCCGGCGCAACTGCGGCCTCCTCTTTGCTAGGCAGCCAGCTCTGCTCGCTTGGCTGCGCGGCCGTACAGCACGTCTGCTGCGTAATCCATGTCCGAAATCAAGCCCCCCTGCGCGGCGTGGATCGCAGGCAGTCCGAAACTCGACTCCAACGCTGGCATTTCGGCGGCGCTCGCGCCTCCCGCTCCGATGATCCAGCGCAAACCGCCCTCCGCAACCTTCAGCGCGGCCTCGCGCGCGAAGATGCGGCTGAGCGCCGCCAGTGCCGCCGCATCGAAGCGCCTGTTGGCCTTTTCATTCAGCTTGTTCTCCGCCATGAGTGAGGCCCGCCGGGCCAGGCTGCCAGCAGATTCGGCGTAGGCGATCAACTCACCGAGACGGAAAAGAATGTGCTGGTGGCGAGTGAGGCGTGCCACGCGAGCTTTCTCCATTACTTCGGCCAATGCATGCAAGCCCAGCGCGGCCAGATCGGCACCCACGCTCGGATGGCGGGCGTGCAGCGCCTCGAACTTTTGCGCCTGTTCGTGATAGTGCTGACCGTGCGTCTTCAAGTGGGTCTGCCAGCGGTCCCGGCCAATGGTCATTTCCATGATTTCGGACGTGCCTTCATAAATCGTGGTAATGCGCACGTCGCGTTTGATCTTCTCGACCATGTATTCATGCGTGTAGCCGTAGCCGCCGAGCGCCTGGATGCTGGCGTCCGCCGCCAGATTGCCGGCCTCGGTCGCCATGTACTTGGCGATGGCGCCTTCAGTGTTCAAGCTGCCTTCGCCGGCATCGATGCGCTCCGCGGTTTCCTCGATGTAAGCGCGCGCGGCTTCCAAACGAGCCACGTTCGGCACAATCAGCTTGTGCGTGTATCCCTGTTTTTCTGAAAGAGGCCCACCGGCTTGAATGCGCTTGGTGGAATAAGGAATAGCGCGGTCGAGCGCGGACCAACCCGCCCCGAGGCCAAAGGCCGCGACCATCAGGCGTGTATAGCCAAACACTGCTTGCGCTTGAATCAGGCCCTGGCCTTCCACGCCGCCGACGAGCCGGTCGGCGTCGACGTAGACATTGTCGAGGGCCAGCGCTGCCGTATTGCTGAGGCGAATGCCGTGCTTGTCTTCCGGCTCGTCATGAGTGAAACCCTTGGCGCCTTTTTCCACGACGAACCAGCTCGGACCACTGGGGGTATTGGCTAGGATCGAATATGCGTCTGCTACTCCACCGTTGCTGATCCATTGCTTGTTGCCGGTGATTTTGTAGCCGACGACCTTGCCGTTCTCACTGACCCTTTCCGCGAACGTGCGAAGCGCTCCAAGGTCGCTGCCCGCTTCCGGTTCAGTGGCACCATAGGCGAACAGTATTCCCTCTTCCGCGATGCGCGAAAGCCAAAGCTTTTTCTGCTCCGGTGTGGCGCCGACTGTGATGGGATCGCTACCCAAGAACGTGGCCAGCACTGAAGTGGCAACGCCGAGATCAATGCGCGCCATCTCTTCGCAGACGCAATACACATCGAAGGTATTGCCGCCTAAACCGCCGAATTCTTCCGGAATAAAAAGGAGTTGAATACCCAGCTTGTCGGGGCTGCACATATGCCGCACGACTTCCATCGGACATTCATCGCGGGCGTCGAGGTCGATCAGCGTCTCGTCCGGCAAACGTTTCTTGGCGAATTCCCGGAGGGATTTCAGACTCAGCTTGAGCGTCTTGTTCGTAATCATTGCGGCGTTACCTCACTTTGCCGGGACTCCGTGCATTTCGCGGACTTTGTTGGTCAGCTCGGGCAGGAATTCGAGGATGTCGTCGACAATCCCGATGTCCGCCACTTGAAAGATCGGGGCTTTGGGATTCTTGTTGATCGCAACGAGGAAGGGATTGCCTTTAATGCCCGCCAGATGCTGGAAGGAACCGCTGATGCCGCAGGCCAGATACACCTTGGGCTTTACGGTTTTGCCAGATGAGCCAACTTGGCGCGACTTCGGCAGCCACTTGGCATCGACAACCGGCCGCGAGCAACTCACTGCGGCTCCCAGTACGTCGGCCAGTTCCTGCGCGATGCTGACGTTCTCTTTTCCCTGGATGCCACGCCCAATGGAGACCAAAACGTTGTGCTTGGTGATATCAACGTCGCCGGCTTCCGGGACGACCGTCTGCAGATAGCGCCGGCCCGCGGCTAAGGCTCCGACTTCGGAGGACTTGTCGACTACTCTGCCGTCAAAAGGCGTGCTTTCCAGCGGCTTGAACGCGCCCGGACGAATCGTGAGCACCGCGCCGGAGGAAATGTCACAGTGGACATGAGCGCTTACCTGCCCGCCGAATTCCTGGCGAACTACTTTGAGGCTGGCGCCTTCGATTCCTTCGATTCCCATCACGTCCGAGACATAGGCTGCATCCAGTTTGATAGAAAGACCGGGCGACAAATCGATTCCAAAATGATCGTGGGGAACTAGCACGATGCTGGCAGGCGGAAGGATTTTGACCAGCGCTTTCCGGATTAATTCAGCATTTGGATGCGCAAGATTTTCATTCGCAATCTTCCATACTTCTGTATAGGAAGTGCGGAGCGTAGCGCAAACGCCATCCAGATCCGCACCCCAGCCGGTCACAATGGCGGTAGGGGAAGCAACCGCATCAATCTTTTTGGCTGCAGCCGCCAGTTCGGCGGCAGAATCATGGGCTACGCCGCCTCGGTGTTCGATGTACGCGAAAATTTGAGCCATTATTTCAACCCTCCTTTGGCTGCCAACAGTTCCATCAGTTTTTCGATATTTTCTTCCCGGTCTCCTTTGAGCATGTCCGCGCCTTTGCCCAGTACGGGGACGAAATAGTCCACGCGCTTCACTTTCGCGGCGGCTGCGCCCACGCTGCCTGGGTCGAGACCGAGCTCCTCCGCGCCATAGGTTGGAACGGGCACTGATGCCACTGCCCGAATGCCCCGCATCCCAACGTAGCGGGGTTCGTTAATTCCGGTCTGAATCGAAAGCACGCAGGGGAGGTCGATCTCATTCATCTCTTTGTTGCCACCTTCGATTTCGCGGCTAATCTTCAACTTGCGGCCTTCCAAAACTTCAATGGAATTAACCAGAGAAGCGAACGGATAGTCGAGCATCGCCGCCAGCATCCCGCCGACTTGTGCGGCTCCGTCTTCCGCTTGGACGCCAGTCAGGATTAGGTCGTAGTTGCCCTTCTGGACGAAGGCTTTGAGGATCGTGGCAATGCCGCGGCCGTCCGATTCCGTGAAGCTGGAGTCTATGAGCAGCACGCCGGAGTTGGCGCCCATGGCCATCTCCCGGCGGAGAATCTCCTCGTCGTCTTCGCCGCCAACCGTAACCACGGTGACGTTTCCGCCGACTCTGGCGACGATCTGCAACGCTTCTTCGACCGCATAGTTGTCCGGTTCATTGATCGAATAAACGAGTTCATCGCGCTCGATGTCACTTCCATTTGCATTGAGCGCGATTTCGTTCTCGGATGTATCGGGCACCCTTCTGGCGCAGACTAGGATTTCCACGGTTACCTCCCGATGACGCATTCTTGTTGGACCACGGGCACTTCCGCCGCTTCGACAACTGGTCTTTCTCGCGCGATCTGCTGGTCGGCCAATTCCGCCAGGTCGATCGCAGTCATCTTTCCTTCCAAGCCGGCAACTTTGATCGCGTCCTCGATGTTGACCATGCAAAAAGGACAGGCGGTCACGATCACGTTGGCCCCAGCTTCCGCCGCCATCTGCACTCTTTTCACACCCATCCTTTGCTCTTCTTTCGGCTCGTAGAACAGCATCAGTCCTCCGCCGCCGCAGCAGAACGAGCGGTCACGGGAACGCTTCATTTCCACTCTCTTCAAGCCGGGAATCGCATCGAGAACATCTCGTGGGGCGTCGTACACCTGGTTGTGACGGCCGAGATAGCAAGGATCGTGATAGGTGTACACCCTGCCGTCTTCCACTGGATTGAATCGAATCTTGCCAGCCTTCAACCCTCTGGCAATTACTTGGCTGATGTGTTCGACTGGCGGAACGTCCTTGTAATCGTGCTTCAGCGCGTTGTAAGCGTGGGGGTCGGCCGTGACAATCCGTTTTGCGCCGCATGCCTTGATAGCATCCACATTGTGATCGCGGAGGGACATGAAAAGCGTCTCTTCGCCGAACCTGCGGACTTCGTGACCGCTGTCCTTTTCTGCTGCGCCCAGGATTCCGAAATTCTCTCCGAGATGATTGAGAATCTTCGCTGTGGCCCGCCCAATCGACTGCATGCGGTCATCGTAGGAAGTGATGCTGTCGACAAAATACAGGGTGTCGGCGCCATTCTTTTTGTCGAGCGTCTTGACGCGGCAGATTTGTTGAAAGTCTGCTGCGTTGGTCCAGTCGGCTCTCTTCTTTTCCATCTTGCTGTAGGGATTGCCGCGGCTCTCGAGCGCTTTCAGAGGCTTTTGCAAGGACTGGGGCACATTGCCGTCGTCGAGCAGGCCCCGCCGCAAATCCACGATCTTGTCGATGTACTCGACCAGCAAAGGGCATTCTTCCTCGCAGGCCCCGCAGGTAGTGCACGACCAGATTTCGTCGTCGGAGTAGATCGTGCCAATCAGCGGCTTGCCATTGCCGGTACTGCCGAACATCGGATAGTGCTGGAAGGCGTAGTCTCTGGCTTTGATGGTGATGAATCGTGGCGAGAGCGGCCTTCCCACCGCATTGGCTGGGCAGTTATCCGAGCAGCGCCCGCAGTCGGCGCAGGAATAGAAGTCCAGCATGTGCTTCCAGCTGAAGTCTTCAAACTTCTTCACGCCAAAGGATTTCACCTGGTCCAACTGCTCATCGCTGACGCCCCACCTCACGGGCTTCAGCGTGCCCTTTTCCAATTTCGCGAAATAAATGTTGAACAGAGAAGTTTCCACGTGGAACTGGATTCCAAAAGGCCGATAGCAGAGCAAGAAGTAAAAGACGATCTCATGCCCAAGATAGGCGCCGAAGTAAAGACGCCCGAGTATCGGAGCCGAAGTTGAAGCGAGCGCAGTCTGCAGCACCCACGGCATTGACAGCACAGTTGCCCATTCAGCCGGCTGGCCTTGTTGCGCCTGAGCAGCCCCTCTCAAGGCCTCGAAGAGGCTGTCGGCGACCATCAGAATGGCAATCAGCGCCAAAAGGAAAACGGCATCCGCAGTGTGAGCTTTGCCATAGCGTGCCGGCACCGCGTAACGAGCGGGCTTGAAGACTAGCCTGCGCACGATTGCAAATACCATGCAGAGAAACACGACTGTCGCGGCGTAATCCGTGACAACGCTGTAGATCTGGGCGGCTTCCCCCGACGGGCCCGCCATGACGAAATTCCCAGAGACGCCAATAAACAGCACAGTGAAGGCGCGGGTCGCGAGGAGAATAAAGCCGGCAAAAATCAAAATGTGAAGGGTTCCGGCGAGTTTGTAACGCGGATGCTTCCACTGCCCGAGCCAAAACTTCAGAACCTTTCTGAGGCGGGCGAGAGGCCGGTCAAAGCGCAGATCACGTTCCGCTCGAATAAGCGGCACCAGGCGCCGGGTCACAATGTAGGCAAAGGCTGTGACACCGAGGATATGAATAAGCAGGAAGAGCGCCCGCCCCGTGATCAACCAGGATAGAATCTGCCCAACGAACTGCATACCCTCCGCCATAACCCCAGGCCCTTCACAAGAGAACTAGCTGCGCTGCGTTCGAAACCGCCTGTGCCGCACCCACCTATGCGATCAGCTTCACCGGGACTTTCTCCTCTTGAGTGCTTGGCTGTGGTGCTTGCGCTGATGTCACCGGACGAGGAGGGAATGTAATAGGGCTCGGTACTTGAACTGTCTCTGCCACCGCTTCCGCTTGCGCTTGCACCTTCGCAGCTGGTTTGTTCTGCGGCGGCGATTTCTTTCGCCGCGGCCGCACTGCGTCTCGCAGCTCCACAAAACTCATTTTCAGAAACTTTTCCAGGCGCCGCAGATCGGGCGCCGCGTGCACATCCCCGCTAAATCCGAAATACACATTGCCGTCGTAGCTCAAGATGGCGCAGTTGACGGCCATTTCGCCGCCCACGGGGACATACGGGTACCACTGCAGCATCTTGTGGCCGAGCAAGTAGAGTGGATACTGTGGCCCGGGCACATTCGTGCACACCATGTTGAACGGTGTAATCGGCAACTGGCTCAGCAGTGGGCCTGCGAACGCCTGCAAGGCGCTCGGGAAAATCCCGATCAAGCCGCCAGCCAAACTGACCAACTCCGCTGCATGCGTGTGCTTGAGAAACTCCGTTCTCCGATGCGCTGCTGCCAGCAACCTCCGCGGGTTGCGGATATCGAGTGGAACAGTCACGGGTACGATGGAGATGCGGTTTCCCAACTCGCTGGAGCTGTCTTTGCCGCGCAGGTTGACCGGCACCATCATGCGAAGCATCCGGCCCTTGACCGGATCGCCATGCAGTTCCGCATACCGCCGAATGGTCGCGGTCACGAGCGCGAGAAGGACGTCATTCACACTCGTTCCACAGATCTGCCGGATAGCTTTGACCTCTTCCAGCGGAATCTTCGCCCAAGCGAATTTCTGCGGCCCGCGGTAGATAACGTTAAATCGCAAGCGCTCCGTGGAGGCCGTGATTTCCGGGAGAAGCCGGGCAAGCTCGTCGCTAACCAAGTTGCCACCATTCGCGGTGGCTCGCTCGGCCATCGTCAGTAGGTCCGCATACGCGGAGAGAATCCGTTTGACGAAATCGGAATAGGAATCCAGCAAACCCTTAGCCAGAGAGTTCAGCGGGTCACGCGAGGACCGTGGGACGCGGAGTCGCAGCCTTTTTCTCGGCAACGGTGGCGCCTCGGGGCTCGCATCCAGGAGCACATTCATCAAGCCCACTCCTGCAATGCCATCGGCGAGGCAGTGGTGCAAGCGGAAAATCCACCCGGTGCGATTGCCTTTCAACCCGCGCACGAGAGTCATGTCCCAAAGAGGATGCCGCCGGTCCATCACCTGGCCGAAAAGCTTTGCGGCAACAGCCTTCAGCTCGGTGTCAGTGCCGTGTTTGAGCGTTATCTCGCCCACATGCCGGCGAATGTCGAACTCCGGGTCGTATTCCCACCGGGGAAGGCCCAGTCCGAGCGGCTCCGGCACTACACGCTTGAGGTAGCGGGGAATGAACGGGAGTTTTGACTCGATGAATCGAACGCAGTTTTCGAACGAAATCGCGCCGTCGAACGTGCAAACACAGGCCACGTTAAGCGGCATCCCTTGTCGCTCCAGGTTAAGGAAAACCGTGTCACCCCAGGAAAGGCGGTCACTTTGTTGATGGTTGTGCATGAGAGCTCTCCAGTTTCACCGGTCCCAGATCGCCGTCGCAGCTCAAGAATGAGAATCGCGGCGCGAGCTTCACCAGCTTCAGCACTTTGTAAACATCGACGTTGACGCCGCGCAGCACGACCTTGACAGCTTTCTTCTCCGCCTGGCTTGCAAATCCCTCCATCGCGCGCAGCGCATTCGAATCGATTCGGCGCACGGATACGAAATCCAAAACCACTTCGCCGTTAGCGCAGTCGAGTTTTTCGGCGGCCTGTTGCAGAGCTTGGACCACGCAATTTTCTGCGATGTTCAGCCATGTGGCGATCATTGCCATACGCACCCCCTCGCTACGCGGATCGTTGGTGAAGCGCGCCAACTGCCTCCGCCACACCGCGTCCCTGATAAGCCTTCCAGAACAGCTCAGCCAATTCGCCGAGCAGCGGCATGCGTGGATTCGAGCGCCAGGACGGATCGTCAAACGCAATCTTGACCAGCTCTGGTACTGCTTGTTCGAATTCTCCCCGCGAAATTCCGAGGTCGGCGATGGACCGCGGAAATTCCAGCCTGTCGAGCAGTTGTTCCGTCGCCGCAATCAGGTTCTTCACCTTTTCTTCGACCGTGTGACCGCCCAAACTCAGCAAGTCCGCCATCGCGGCGTACTTTTTGTGCGCCACGTATCCGTGCTGAAAAGGCGACGGCATGAACTTGGCTGGCACTTCGGCGTTGTAGGCAATGACGTGCGGCAGCATGAGGGCGTTGGCTCGGCCGTGCGCCACTCCGAAGCGCGCGCCAAAGGCATGCGCCAGCGCGTGATTTACTCCCACGGACGCGTTCGAAAACGCCAGCGCTGCAATGCAGGCGGCGTTGTGCATCATGCAGCGCGCCTCTTCATCGCGGGGGTGTTCGTAAGCGATAGGCAGGTACTTGAACACCAGACGAATAGCCTGCATGGCGTTGGAATCGGTGTAGGGCGACGCGTAGCTCGAGACACCAGCTTCCAGTCCATGGGTAAGACAGTCGATGCCCGTGTCCGCGGTAAGGCTCTTCGGCATGGACATTACAAACTGGGGGTCGACAATCGCCACATCCGGATTCAGCGAGTAATCGGCGAGTGTCACTTTGCGTCCACGCTTCTTGTCGGTTAAGACCGCGAACGGAGTGACCTCGCTGCCCGTTCCGCTGGTCGTGGAAATGGCAATCAGCCGCGACCGGTTGATCTTTTCGGTCGGATATTGAACCACCCGCTTGCGCAGATCCAGAAAAGGCGCGGCCAACTCTTCCAAATCAGCTTCCGGCGATTCGTACTTGAGTTTCATGATCTTGGCCGCATCAATCACGGATCCTCCGCCCAAGGCAATGATCTGGTCCGCTTTGTAGAAATTCAGAGACTCCACTCCTTGCATGACCACCTTTATCTCGGGCTCCGCATCGGGAATGACCAGGACGTGAACATGAGTGTCCGGCGAGACGTAGCGCCTGACGATGTCGACGTGCCCCATCTGCTCCATGGCCGGATTGGTCACGATGATGGTGGAGTGAGACGGGAACTGCCGCAGGTTCTCTACGGCGTTCAGGTTGAAGTAAATTTGATTGGGAACTCGGAACCACATGTGGGCCTGGGTCCTTCGGGCCAAGCGCTTGATGTTGAGGTAATGAAAGATGTTTACGTTGTCGGTCGTGCTGTTGCCGCCGCCAGTTCCACATCCGAAGGAGAAAGTAGGTACCAAGTCGTTGTAGACGGCACCGAGCGCTCCGATGGAGCCGGGCGAATTCACAATGATCCGCCCCGCGTTGATCACTTCTCCGAACCTGCGCACGATCTCATCGTTGCGCGAGAAAATGACCGCGGTATGTCCAAGACCCCCGGCGTGGTTCACATCCACGCAGACCTTGAGCGCGTCATCGACGGATTTGGCTCGATAGACTGCCAGCACGGGGAACAGTTTCTCGACCGATAGCGGATGTTCGCAGCCTACGCCTTCAATCGGGGCGATCAGAAGCTTGGTGTTCGGCTTTACGCAAATGCCGATGAAACTAGCAATATCGGTCGCCTTTTGGCCAAGGGCCATGGGCTGCATGAATCCGGTCTTGGGATCAATCACCGCGCACTCCAGCAGCTTGGTCTCTTTCTCGTTGCAGATGTGCGCGCCTAGTTCGGAGAATTTCCTCAGCGCGAGGTCATAAATCTCGTCATCAATCACCACGGTCTGTTCGGAGGCGCAACTGGTTCCGTTATCGAAGGTTTTGGAAATGAGGATGTCCACAACGGAGGTGTTGAGGTTCGCGGTTTTTTCCAAGTAGACGGGCGTGTTGCCGGGCCCCACACCCAAGGCGGGCTTGCCTGAGCTGTATGCCGCTTTGACTGCGTTAGGGCCGCCAGTCGCATCAATCAGACTCACGTCTTTGTGCCGCATCAGGTAGGCGTTGTCCTGCAAGACATGCGCTTCCAGGCAGGAAAAAACTCCCTCAGGGGCTCCGTGCTTCACCGCCGTCTCGTACATTATTCTTACGGCTTCTGAGCAGCAGCGCCACGCCTTAGGATGGGGACTGAAAATGACCGCGTTCCGCGTCTTGGCGGCCATAATGCATTTAAAGAGAACTGTGGAGGTGGGATTCGTGATCGGTGTGATGGAGAAGATGACGCCGATCGGTTCAGCAATCTCCACCAGATTGCGTTCGGGAAACTCGCGAATAATGCCGACGGTACGCTTGTCCTTGACGTAGTCGTAGGCAAACTCCGTTGCAACCATGTTCTTGATGACTTTGTCTTCCAACACCCCGAGTTTGGTTTCTTCAATCGCCAAACGGGCCAGATGTTGAGCTTGCTCCAGTCCAGCCAGGACCATCGCCTTGACAATACGGTCCACGTCCTCTTGCGTGAATTGTGTGAAGACAGCCGAGGCAACCTTGGCTTGGCTAACCAGTCTCTCGAGGTAGGCAATTCGTTCTTCGCTGAGGCTCTCTGCGGCCGGCGGGGTTTGAACCGCCTCCTTCACTGCTTCGGTGACGCTCATCACAGCCCCCTTGGCTATTCCCCGGGGACCCATGGCCCTTGAGGACTACGGCCATTCTTGAAATCTCCAGCTCTCAAGACCGCCAACTGGGGCAGTCTGATCGCCAAAGGCAACCGTGCATGTTCCTACGCGTAGGCGATGGGATGCTTTTCGACCCAGTGCTCATCGTGCACTTTGTGAATGTTCCGCAAAGCCCCGCGCGCAGCGCTTTCGGTCAAACGCCGGCTTTCCCAAGCTACCCCTGTGCTAAAGCCGATTGCCGCTCCCAGCAAAGCGAACTCGAGAATCCTCCCGATGGATCTATCGCGGCTCCCTGGAAGGCTGCACAACGCGCCAAGGCATGCTCCAACGGCGGCGGGCGTCAGAGCTTTTCGGACCGACTGGTTGAGAAACGGAGCAAGAGGTTCGCCCTTAAGAAACTCTTCGCGGCCTGAACGAGCTCCTTCCAGCCCGCAAGCCAGAACCTTTCGGCCATACTCGACTTCAGCGTTAGACCACTTGCGCAAATCCATAGCATCCCCCTGTCTGGCCGGTCAGACATGCAGCGGTCGATATTTAATAGACATCTGGGTGAAAATTTTGTCCGTGATGCTTGTCACGGTTTCCTGTGAGCAGAATCACGTCGAGATTTTTCGTGCGGCTAACTTTGTAACGCGGGAAAACAAGCAAGGAGGGGAATTGACTGGATTTCCGAGTGAGGGAAGGAGGAGCTATTCGGCCGACGTGTGTAGCGCCTGGCGGGTGCAATCCAGCGTATGGATCAGTGATTCTCTGGGGAGTTTCTCGATAATCGGTTCAACAATCCAACCCAACCCCAGCGGCACGTCGCGCGACAGCGAGATGGCCCGGCATTCCAAGTACACGCCGCCATCCCGCTCCTGAAATCGCCAATAGGAATGAAGCCGCCACAAAAATCCGTAGCCGGTATCGGGAGCAAGCACCTTCTCGTTCGGATTGCCTGCGTTCTCGACTTCAGCGATGCGCGTTGTATATGACCTGCAAGTCCACCGGGTGCTGTCGACAGGACGATAATACACAGCGTGGTCCGTATCGAGGACCACGGTCATGATTTTCTTCTTGAGAAGCCGAAGATAGATTTCGAAATCGTTGCCGCGGCGGCTTATCAGCTTTGAGTCGATTACCTCGGGTTTGTAGACGTTCTTGTGGTTGTCGTAATTCTGTATGAGAGCTAATGTCGCTTCCATCGTCGTGTCAGGCACCCAGGCGGTGCCGATCCAGTCATGAATCAAGCCGCTCGGCATTTTCACTGGTCCCCGGCCGGACCAGAATTGCGCCACAATTTCTCCGCCGCGCACTCGCTGAGCTCTCTCCGAATTCGTGCTGGACCATAGAAAGTCACCGTTGCCGCCCAAGGTTCGTTCCATTGCTGCCTCGGCGTCGCGAATGTACGTTTCAAAGCCCTTTAGCGTGTCTTGCTTGAGCTGGATTGCCCCCGCAGTTTGTGGCATGGTGTCCGACCTGTTGGGAATCGTGATCTGCCGGTGTTTGCAACGGCCGGAAAGGCTCGGCTGATCATATAAGGAAGGGCACGGCTTGAGGCCGTGCCCTTTTCGCTTTTGATTTCATGCAGCGGCGGCCACTAGGTGCTTCTTGGGATGCGCAGCGGGTTTTCTCGCGCGCGGTGCTGGCTTGCCCGGGTGCTTGTGCTCGCCCACGGGCTTTACCACCGCATCCATCAGCGCTTTCTGGGCATCGACGTAGCTCTTCACGGCATCCCGAGTCAGCTCCGCCAGCGGCACAAAGGGAAATGGCCGCAGCAGTTCCAGCGTATTTCCCGCGATCTTCACATTGGCGTTCATCTGTTTGCCGGCCACGTCAACCAGCTTTTTCTGGGCATCGATGAACGACTCTGTCGCTTGCCGCGCCAGCTCCGCCAGCTCGGTCTTCTTGATTTTCTTGACCGCGCCGTTGGTGCGCTTTCCACCAGTCGCTCTGGCCGTCTCCTCGGCGATGATATCGAGGAACTGCTTCTGTGCTTTCACGAAGTTCTGCATGCCCTCGCGGGCCAGGCCCACCACGTGCTCGGATTCATAGGGCTTGCCGGCTTTGGCGGCCTCCATCCAGGTGTGCGTTTGCTTGCCTGCCACCTTCAGGAACTCCTCCTGCATGGTGATAAAGGTCTCGACGCTGCGCCGCAGCAGGTCCGCCATGGCATGCGCTGCGGGCCAGTCGCTGATGCGCTCTTTGACGCCAGTCATCAGGATTTGGTTCTGCTTCTTGCCCAAATCCAAGAGAATTTTTTGTCCTTCGATGAAGTTGGTCATGCCTTCCCCGGCTACTTCACTGAGAATGGCAGTAGGTGAATAATGGGGGTGGGTTAGCTGCTGCCGCAGAGCATGCATCACGTTCGCATTCTGCCGCATGGCGAGGTCCAGGAGCATCCGTTGCGTGGCGAAGAAGCTCTGAACCCCTTGCTGCGCCCAGCCTGATAGAACCGAAACAAAGGAGGACTCCCTGGGATGGGCCCGGTGAGCCTCGGTCTTTGGAATTGCTTTCATCTGACACCTCTGATGCTGCATTGCAGCATCCAGGTTCACTATAGGCCTTGACATAGGCCTTGTCAAGCTATATTTTGGCTTTGTGCAAAGCAGCATGAGCGGGTTTCGTGATGCCCTCCACAGTCGTTATCAAGAAATACGGTAATCGCAGACTCTACGACACGAGCGCCAGCCGCTACGTGAATCTCGACGACCTTGCGGCGCTCATTCGCGAAGGCAAGGACGTCAAAGTCGTGGATGCCAAAAACGGCCGAGACCTGACCCGCGTCACGTTGACCCAGATCATCACTGAAGACGCCAAAGAAAAGCCCACGGGCTTGCCGCTTGAGCTGCTGCGCCAGCTCATCATTGCCTCGGATGAGGTGCGCCAGGAATTCATCATGTGGTATTTGAAGTCCGCCTTTGACACTTACCAGAAGGTGCAGGACGCGGTGCAGAACCGTCTGGGCGAAGTTCAGTCCGCCATCCTATCGCCCGTGGATACGATGAAGAGGTTTTTGGGTGCAAAGCCATCGCTGCCGCAGCCCGGAGCTGAAGAGGAACTCAACGCTCTGCGCAAAAGGGTAGTGGAATTGGAAGCCCGGTTGGAGAACCCGCAGAGGAGCAGAAAACGACGAAGACCCAAGTACTGAGCGGTAAGCAACATAGCTCGAAACTGCTATGGAGCCTCTGGAAACCTGGCAGTAGAATTTTGGATGCGGAAGATTATAATCTTGAATGAAAGGACTGCCCGACATGCGCGGATTAGCGCAAAGGGCTTGGACGCCGGCCAAACTCAGGATGAAACTGCGCAAACAGAAAAGGGCAACCAGTAAGTCGAAACGCAGGTCTCGTCAGCAAAATTCATATCCCCATGTGGAAGCGGATACTTCCCTTTGGACCGAAGCGCTGTTTGGGGCTGAAGTTCTCTTGCTCCATGCGGCCCCCGTCTATTACGGCTTCGGAGTCCCACATGGCGACGGCTCCGGCGTAGTCATCATTCCCGGTTTTCTCGGCACCGATCTTTATTTGACCGAACTCCACGGCTGGCTCGGCCGCATCGGCTACCGGCCGTATTTTTCGGGTATCGGCATCAACGCGGACTGCCCCAACCTTTTGATCAAGCGCCATCTGAACGAGACTATTGAACGGGCCCTGTCCGAGACTGGGCGCAAGATTCACCTTATAGGCCATAGCCTCGGAGGCGTCATCGCACGGTCGGTAGCAGGCCAGCGGCCCAAAGACGTTGCCTCGGTGACCACTCTGGCATCGCCCTTTCGTGGCACCGTCATGAGCCGAACAGTTTTTCATGCTGCCGAAGCAATTCGTTTGCAGATTCTTCAGCAGCATGGTCCCGGAGTATTACCGGATTGCTACACCGGCCAGTGCACCTGCAATTTCATCAATTCGTTGAGGCGTGAGGTCCCCGATTCAATGGTCCAGACCGCCATTTACACGCGGCATGACGGCATTGTGGACTGGCGCTATTGCATGACTAAAAACCCTGAAGTCGACTTCGAAGTTCCCGGCACTCACGTCGGAATGGCGTTTAATCCTCTGGCCTATACCATTGTTGCCGAACGCCTGGCGAAGACCCATTCCCCCGAATAGGCTTCCTGCCGCCAAGCTGGTCCTACTTCCAATCGCCGATCAAATTGAAGGCCGCCCAGTGAAAGGGATGAGCATAGCTAGTGACTTTGACTTCCTTCGCGTGCTTCTGCTGGTCACCGGCATGAATCAAGTCGACTTGCGCCAGGCGCAGCGCTTCATCTTTCGTTTTTCCGGCTTTCAGATAGCCATAGAAACGCTTCATCAACTCCGCCGTCGATTCGTCGGAGACGCTCCAGAGAGAAGCCAACACGGAATGCGCTCCGGCATATTCAAAGGCTCGCGTGAGACCAACCAGTCCCTCGCCGCCCATCTCTTTGCCTAGGGCCGTTTCGCAAGCAGAAAGCGTGACCAAATCGGCGTCGATGCGCACCTGCTCGAAGATCTCCCAAGCCTGCAGGAGCCCGTTATCCTGGCCCTCCGCGAGGTGCTCAGGGATTGTAAGTACCAGAGCGGAATTCAAAGGGAATTGTTCGTCGAGCAATCCATGAACGGCAAAATGAATGTAGCGCACCTTCTTGCCGATAGCCTTGGCACGCTCCTCGGTGGCATCCGCGCCAAGGTATACGTGATTGCCAGTTTCGCCAAAGAGCCCAAAGATACTCTCAACTTCCACGCGCGTCGACGGCAGCGGCATGAGCAAAAACCCGCGCTTGACCACGGAACGCAGCTCGCCATTTTCGACCTGCAGAGGGCCTTCTTTGGGGATCGCGGGGTACTTTGGGTCACCGAACGCCACCAGGCTTGCCTCCGCGGCAGCGCCCCCGGCACCTCTCGCTTTTTGCAGCTCAGCGTAAACCGTCGCCGAAACCACGGTGTGCAGTGGCTTCCACTCGGCGAGGTACTGCGGAATCTCCCGTTTCTTGCGCACCTCATTGCGCACCAGAGCCGCAAACGGCAGCGTATGCAGAGGGCCATCGGGCGAAATCAGGAGCCGCTGGCTGCCAGCGATTAGCGACTCTGCGGGCCTCACAAGCAAATCGTAAAGCTGCGAGCCTTCTTGTGACAGCGCGGCTTGGTCCGCAGCGCGGTTTCGCACGATGACGTTGCGAAACGCCCCCACTTTTTCCCGCAGCGATTTTTCTGCCGCGCCTAGGGGAAAGACGCTCAGCCCGGAAGAGCCGTCCGTTGCGGGCTTTACTACGAAAAGAAAACTTTGACTGGCGCCAACCGTGTAGGCCAACAATACGGTTCCCGGATCGAGCGCCGCTCGAACACCAGCCAGGTCCAGGGGCTGTGGGTATTGCAGAGAGGCCAGACGCGGAGAAGCAGCGCGAATGCGCGTGGCTATCTCTTCTTGTTGATTGTGAATCTCGCGCAGCCGCGCCAAAAGCCGCTCGATTTCCTCTGCATCCTTGACGGGATTCAAATGTTGAATCTTGGTCTGCGTGGAATCGTATTCTTTGTCAGCCAACCGCCGTTGTCTGGCCAGTTCAGCAGGAATATCGGCGGCAAACAGCAAGTCGCGTTCAGCCAGTAACTCCAATAGAGAACGCGCACGGGAGCGCTCCAGCATGGCAAAGGCTTCTTCGGGGTGCTTCTCTTCGATTAGCGCACCGACGCAGTCGCGGTAGTATTCGGCATACTCGGAGCCAAATCGGGTCTTAGTCTCCTGCGTCCCCCCGAGTTTGGTTTTCTGTTGCTCGAGCGACTGCACTGCGCGGCAAAAGAAGTCTTGCGCCAATGGCCCGTTGCCGCCGGCACGGTACGTCGCGCCCAGGCCGTGAAGCGAATCCGCTTCCGCCGTGCTCCCTGGCGCCAACTTGGTGCGGATTTCCAGAGCCTTGTTGTAGTTTTGTTCAGCTCCCTGAAGGTCCCCCAGCTGCAGCGACATGCTCCCCAATTCGTTGAGCGTTTCGGCCAGCACCAGGCTGCCCGGCGCCAGCTGTTCTTTGATCGCCAGGCTGCGCTCGTAGTATTCGCGTGCCGCTTTTGGGTCTCCGCGCCGCAACGCCAACTCTCCCAAGCTCGCAAGAGCTGACGCCACATCCAATGAACCCGGCGCCAGCTTTTCACGAAGGGTGAGAGCCCGGAGCTGATAATCCTGGGCCGCTGCCTGGTCTCCAAGGTTTAGAGATTCTCGTCCGAGGTTGCTAAGGCTACGCGCCACTTCAATACTTTCCGGCGCAAGCTTTTCATTGATCGCCAGTGCCCGCAGCTCGTAATTCCTCGCCGTCTCTGGGTCCTGACGATCGGCAGCGACATTTCCCAGATTGGTCAAGGCCGTAGAGACTAGACCACCTTGGGGCTCCAACTTTTCGCCGATCACAAGCGCTCGCTGGAAATACTCCTCTGCGGCAGCCAAGTCTCCGCGGTTCCAGGCGACGAGTCCCAGGTTGTTCAGGCTCGAAGCCACTTCACTGCCGTCCGGCGCAAGCTTCTGACGAATCTTCAGCGCCCGCAGATGATAGTTTTCCGCCGCAGCGAGGTCGCCTCGAGTCCACGTAACGATCCCCAACTCATTCAATTCCTCGGCGGCCTCATGGCTCTCCGGACTCACTTTTTCCTGGATAGCCAATGCTCGCTTGAGGTGTTCTTCCGCGGCGTCCAGGTTGCCCTGCTTCAGCGCAATCATGCCCGCCAAGCCCAGCATGTCAGCGAGTTCGCGAGTGCCAGGACCCACTCGCTCCTGAATGGAGACCGCGCGGCGGATGTAATTTGCCGCGGTTGGCAAATCGCCCTTCTGGGCCGCCAGCTCCGCAAGATTCTGGAGAGCGACGGCGACTACGCGGCTCTCCGGCGCGACCTTTTCACCAATCTCTAGAGACCGCTGGTAATACTTTTCCTGAGCCTCCCGATTCCCGCGCATGCCCGCGAGCACGCCCAGGTTGTTCAGACTCTGCGCTACCTCATAGCTGCCGGGATTCAGCCGTTCCTGGAGTGCCAGGCCTCGCTGAAAATAGTCCTCGGCGACGTCGAGTCTTTGTGCGTCTGCGGCAAGTGCGCCAAGGTTGTTGAGCACTGTAACCAATTCCCGGCTGTCTGGACTCAACTGCTCGAAAATCTTGCGCGCCCGCTGCAAATAGTCTTCCGCTGCGGCCAGATCGCGCTGGCTCATGGAAAAAGTCCCCAGGTTGGATAGAGAGCGCGCTACATCGAGGCTGCCCGGCGCGAGTTTTTCCCGCATGGCCAGTGACTGCCGGAAAAGCTTGCCGGCCTCCTCTTCCTGTCCGCGACTCGCCGCGGCAATCCCCAGGTTTGCAAGGCTGTGTGCAATCGCGAGGCTCTCGAGAGCAACTCTTTGGTCCTCGGCCATCGCTCTCCGGTAGATTTCCTCCATGCGATCCCAGGCGTTCCTCCTGAGGAAGGTTTGGCCCCACTGTCTCAGAATGTAAGAAGATGTGGATTCTGGACCGTTCTTATTGGATTCCTCGACGGCCTCGTTGTAGGCGGCGTCGGTTTCCGCCCAATTCCGCGTTCCCGCGAGAGCTTCTCCCATCTTGAAGTAAAGCCAGGTGGACACACTTTCCTTGCCTTCCTTCTTCGCTTCCTCGGCCGCATCTCGCCAATGCGCCACCGCATCCTTGGGCTGTTTCGCTTCGAGCGAGTCCTTTCCTTTCTGGTAGAGAGTTAGAAGATTCCCTTGCAGAGCCGGGCGTGCTGCGAGTCCCCAGGACCCTTGGGAAAGCTGCCATTTCAATTTCCTCTTGGTGCGTGTTCCCGCAAGTGTGATGGGCCCGCGCGGGCTCTGCTCCCACTCGACATTGAGCAGATCAAATGGCGACAGGATGTGGCCTTGCGCGGGTTGCGGGTTTGCCGGAGGGGAAGCTGCTCGGGACCAGGTGATGATCACATCTCCCGGCAGCAAGCCCGCTTTCTCGGCGACAGAACCCTTGTTTACAGTTTCTATGATGACTCCCGCAGAAGCCTTTTCCTTCGCCCTGGCGGCACTGGGAAGCGTCGTCCCGAGAAGCACCGAAAACAGCAAGTACAAGAACCTCGCGCACTGGTGAGGACCCAGTTTCCACGCTGGAGGCGCGGTAGACTTCGACTGACGGCTCATTTCCAGTCTCCGGCGAGCTGAAAAGCGGCCCAGTGAAATGGATGCGAGAATTCCGAAGGGGCCGCGTGATTTGCGCTAGCGAGTCTGATGAAATCCATTTGCGCGGCGCGCAGCGCTTCGTCCTTACTCTTGCCGTCCTTCAGATACTTATAAAAGTGTCCCATCAGGTCGGCGGTCGATTCATCCGAAACACTCCACAACGAAGCCAGCACGGAATGCGCTCCGGCATATTCAAAGGCTCGCGCCAGTCCCACCAGTCCCTCGCCGCCCATCTCTTTGCCCAGAGCCGTTTCGCACGCGGAAAGCGTGACCAGATCAGCGTCGATGCGCACCTGCTCGAATATCTCCCAGGCCTGCAAAAGCCCGTTGTCTTGGCCCTCCGCGATGCGTTCTGGGATTGTAAGCACCAGAGCAGAGTTCAACGGGAATTGTTCGTCGAGCAATCCATGAACGGCAAAATGAATGTAGCGCACATCTTTGCCCACGGACTTGGCGCGCTCTTCGGTGGCTTGTTCACCGACGTATTTCGAAGTGCTGGAGGGAAAAAGTTTGGCGATGCTATCGACCTCAACACGCGTGGAGGGCAGGGGAGCAAGGTTGAATCCATGTGCCACTGCAGAACGCAATTCGACGTTCGCGGTTTGCTCCGCTGTTTCACCGGAGCCAGCAGGATATTTGGGGTCGCCGAAAGCAGTCACTCGAAACTCAGCGGCTGAAGCAGCACCTCGCCGGGGTTTTTTCAATCCGGCATAAACAGTCGCCGAAACGACGGTGTGGAGGGGTTTCCACTCGATCAGGTAGCGCACCGTATTACCTTTTTTTCCGCGCTTCTCGTTCTTCACCAGGGCCGCGAATGGCAATGTATACAGAGGCCCATCAGGCGAAATCAAGATGCGTTCGTCCGTTGCGATCAACTGCTCGACCGGCTTGACGAGCAGGTCGTACAGCTCGCTTCCTTGCTGGTTGAGCCGTTCCAAATCCGAGTCATTGTGACGCTCGATGACATTCCGAAACGCTTGGACTTTCTCGCGCAAAGCCTTTTCGCCGATGGGCAGGGGGACAACCAAGAGGCCAGATGCCGAAGCCTTCGTGGCGGCGGGATGAACAACGAAGAGAAAGCTCTTCTCTTCGCCTACGGAGTAGGAAAGGAGAACGGTGCCCGGATCGAGCACACTGCGCCCACCGGCAAGGTCGAGGGGCTGCGGATACTGAAGAGCGGCAAAACGAGGAGAAGTCTTGCGAATCTGTTCGACGATAGCTTGCTGCCGATCCCGGACTTCTCGGAGATGAGCGGTGAGGCGCTCGATTTCAGCGGCATCCTTCGCCGCGCTCAAATTGCTGAGAGCCGATTGCGTTTTGTCGTATTCAGCATCGGCTTGCTTGCGTTGCCGGGCAAGGTCGGGAGGGAGGTCCGCAGAGAACAAAAGGTCGCGTTCTGCGAGCATAGTCAAGAGAGAACGAGCGCGAGATCGCTCAAGTGTGTGAAAAGCATCGTCCGGCCGATCCAACTCGAGCTGAATTTCGATGCAATCCTGGTAGTAGCCGGTGTATTGCGCCCCGAACCTGGTTTTCGTTTCCTCCGTCCCGCCGAGTCTGGCCTTCAGGCTTTCAACAGCCGTAACGGCGCCACAAAGCGCCTCGGCAGCAGGCGTGAGTTTGTTGAGCTTATGCAACGCAGAGCCCAGGGCGTGAAGGGTCATAGCATGAGCATCGCTTCCTGGCGCAAGCTTCTGGCTGATCGCTAGAGACCGCTTGTACAGATCCTCTGCTTCAGGGTAGTTCCCCTGCTTTACGGCGACGTCGCCGAGAGCTGAGAAGCCAACCGCAACTTCCATACTTTCCGGGGCCACCTTCTCGCGGATAGCCTGGGCTTGGCCGAGAAATTCCCGGGCACCCGAGAAGTCGCCACGATGGAAAGCCAAAAAACCGAGGTTGCCAATGCTCCGCGCATGCTCGAGTGTGCCTGGGGATAGCTTTTCGTAGCCGGCCAATACACGACGGTAGTAGCTTTCGGCGCTAGAGAGATCGCCTTGCGACTCGTAGTCAATGCCGAGATTGTTGAGGATTTTCAACGTATCGCGGCTTCCCGGTGCTAACTTTTCGTAGATGGCCAAGGCGCGCCTGTGGTAATCCTTGGCCGCGTCCAGGTCTTGTCGCATCATGGCCACTGTGCCCAAATTGGCGAGGCTTGTAGCCACGGACAAACTCCCCGGGCTTATTTTTTCTTGAATGGCGAGAGCGCGTTTTTCCAGGTCGTCCGCCCTGGCCACATCGCCGCGGTCTAACTCGATAACGCCTAGCGCAAGGAGGGTTTGTGCTGTCAGGAGGCTTTGGGGAAGCCGCTTTTCCCGAATGGCCAGCGCTTGGCGCAGCAGCTCCTCCGCCTTCGCAAAATCGCCACCTTCAAAGACAACTATGGCAAGGTTGTGGAGAACCGTGGCGACCGCGGGGCTATCCGGACTTAGCTTGGTACGAATCTCCAAAGCACGCCGATAGTAGTTCTCCGCCTCCGCCAGGTTGCCGCGAGTCCACGCAACGTTGCCGAGGTTAACCTGACTGCCGGCAGCTTCTGCCCCATCTGGGGCAAGCTTTTGCTGAATCGCGAGAGCGCGGCGGTGATAGTCCTCAGCCGCTGCCGTGTCTCCTTGTTCTAAGGCCAGGCTACCGAGTCTGCCCAAGTCATAGGCAACGTCCATACTTTCGGGCGAGGATTTCTCGTCGATGGCCAGCGCACGCTTGAAAAAATCAAGAGCCGCAGGGAAATCGGAGAGATCCTCGGCTATCAGTCCTAGGTTAGATAGTGTATTTGCGAGGCTTGGATCGCCCGGAGTGAGCTTTTCCTTGATGAGCAATGCGCTCCTTAGAAGCTTGTCGGCGGCGGGCTCATCCCCACTGTTTAGGAGCGCTACGGCCAAATCATTCAAGCTGGCGGCCACTGGGAGGCTGTCCGGCGCAAGTTTCTCGCGCATCGCGAGGGCTTTTTGAAAGTATTCCGCCGCGCCAGAATAATCGTTTCGCTTGAATTGCACGGAACCGAGATTGTGCAGCGCGGCAGCCATTGCCAAACTTTCGGAGGAGACGTTCTGGCTGAGGGCTAGCTCGCGGCGGAATGTGCTTTCCGCTTGGTCCAGAACTTTTCGCTTTAAGAAAGTGTGGCCCCACTCTCGCAGTAATTCTGCAGCGAAAGTCATATGCCCTGACTCTTCAGCTTGCTTCGCGGCTGTCTCGTAGCTCAAGTCCGCGGTCGGCCAGTCGCCAGCCTCGGCGGATGCCTCGGCAGCTTTGCTGGAAAACCAAAAAGCCAGCAAAACCTCGTCATTTTTCTGCGCTTCAGATGCGGCCTCCAGCCATCGCTTGGCTCCCTCGCTGGTCTTTTTTGCCTCAACCAGATCCTTTCCCTGCTGGTAGAGCTCCAAGAGATTCCCTGAAAGCACGGGACGAGTTTTCAATCCCCAGACTCCCGCCTCGAGCACCCATTTAGTTTCTTGCTTGTTGCGCTGCCCAGAGAGCATCACTGGACCTCTGGGACTCTGCTCTACTTCGATATCCGTTAAGTCTAAAGGCGATCCGAGTTGCCCCTGCGCTGCGAGCGGGTTTGCCGGAGGTGATGCTGCGCGCGACCACGACACCATCAGGTCTCCCGCTTGTATTCCTGCTTTTTCCGCGGCGCTGCCTTTCTCTACAGACTCAACCATGATTCCGAAAGATTCTTTCGTCTTGGACTTATCAGCCCAGCTTGGGTGGGCAGCGACAAGCACAAGTGAAATTGTGCTGAGAATCCGCGCAAAAAGAATGGTGGGCAGCCTGGTCATAGCCGAGTCTCGAAATTGAATCGATCAGCTAGTGGGCCGTTGGGTCCGAGGAGAGTTGCGCGTCCAGCTCGGCAAGCGCTTTCTGCAGCGCTGCGTCTTCAGGAGCCTTTGTTAATGCCGTTTGGAAACCTTCCCGCGCCTCAATGAGCAACCCCAGCCGCCGGTCAATTTCCGCCATCAGTGCCAGCGACTCGACATCACCCTTTTTCTCCAGCGCCGCTTTCACTGCCGCTCGCCGCCGGATATCTTCCTCTCCCAACGTCGCGAAGTCGCTTTCTCCGCGAATGGAAGGCCCGATTCTCTCGATGGTCCTGACTTTCCAGTAGTAGCGTGAGCCAGGGTGCAAAATTCCGACAGGCACGGTAACCGCTGACAGCTGGGTTTCCACGTCGAAGACTGTCTTTCCCGACTCGTCTTCGAGCTCCACTCTGTATCTTGTCGCTCCCTCGATGGGCGCAAAACGCAAGACCGTGCTATCCGGCAGCGTCAAACTGTTTCCATTGGGATAGAGGCTTCGAAAATGCGCATCGGCGTTCCCCCGCACGCGAATTGCTCCCGAGCGTGCTCCAGCGCGGTCGGCAGAGATGGCCACGAGCCGCGGCATCGGTGGGACAGACTCCAAAGCACGAACCGAACCGGCTGAGGCCTTTAGCCCGTTGGCGGAGAGTGACGCCCGCGACTTTTCTGCTAGTTCGTAGCGACGGCCATCCGCGAAAACCAGGGTCGCAGTCGATCCCGGATCCGATTCGATCACCGACCCATCGGCCAGCCAGTCGAACAAATGCACCGGAGCTTTTTTGACGGCTGGCGATGTCACGGTGACATTCCCGCTAACGGAAGTTACGACCGCTACGGCTTCAGGGCCAGAGTGATCCTGAGCCAGCGCTGCCACCGCCATCAGCGCAAGCAGCATCGCACACAAGGCCGGTTTCTGCAGACGATAAGACATTAGGCCTCCTCGACTCGCACGACTGGGAAAGGCGTTAGGTAGAAACGTAACACGAGGCCCACACCCAATGCCACAACTGCCGTCAACAGCGGGCTTGCCACCGGAAAGAGAAGCTCGCGGAGACGAAAGGCAAGCATCGCGACGCCACCATAAAGGGCAAAAAAGGCGAGGGCGGCAACGAACGCCGTATACATTCGCGAAACGCACAGCCCCGTGCCAAGAACCGCGGCACACCCCACCGCAACGGAGAGAAGAACAAGCCAAGGGCTTGCAGCCCGCACCGGAAAACCCGCGAGAATTGTATCCACAAGCATGGACTGCAAGGCGAGTCCGGAAACAGCCTCGAATGCATCATTGAGGGCTGGGATTCGATGATAATCGTCACCCGACCCAATCAGGTCTCCGCCGACAAGCACTAGCCGGCCTCGGAACACGGAAGCGTCTTGGTCCAGCTGCTGCGGGACGTCTTTCCACGAGATCTTGGGCAACCGGTGCCAATCCACGGAGTAGTCTATCCAGAAAGTCTGATCTGGATCTCGAGTCTGACCGGTGCTAGAGGAGGCGCGCTTCAGCGATCGGGCCACGTGAGTGGACCACGAATCCCACTGCTTGCCATTCGCATCTCGAAAATAGAGCCGCCCATGACGCGTAACGCCGTCGGCGTCCTCAAAAAGATTCGCGAAGCCGAAGAGCTGCGCAAAACGTGCGGGTCCCAGAGCAGCGCCCGTGAGGGGGCTGACACACTGCGTTCCAATCATCTCCCCGGATTGTGAAGGAATGACGGCCAACGTTACATTCTCTCCGCGCGTGAGAAGAAAGCGAGAGAAGGTCTTGGAGCGAGCCCACTGCTCAGGGAGAATGAAGTCGATCCCCACGCCACGGGCTCCAGCGCCGAAAACGCGCTCCAGAATCGAGCCAAACTGGTCAGCCCGCTCCGCCAGGGGAGTCGCATCGGCAGCAAGGGAGGGCTCATCCACGGAAAGAATCAAGAGGCGTGGATTAGGCGAGCGCAAAGCGTGCGCCGCGAATCGTGCATCCGTGGCGCGCTGCTCGAGGCTTTCAACGAACGCCAACCGTGCAAGCGGCCAGGATACCAACGCGCAAACAACCCCCAGAACAGCAGCCATCCCCAGCCGCCGCGGAATTTCCCTAGCCCGCCATTTCCTTCTCTGGGCTGCAAACCAGGCTTTCCGCAGCGTTGCCACAAAATCCCTTGCGCGCCGCGGCCTCTTCGCGGGGTCTTTGGAAACAGGAGCCAAAATCGCGGGATCGAGTTCCGCGGGAAGGGCGGGTTGAACCTGGGACGGCACCTGTGGAGGAGTGTTCAGGTGACTCCACAAAAGCTGGAGGCTCGATCCTGAAAACGGGGGCTTGCCGACAAGCGTTTCATAGACAAGCACCCCAAATGCGTAGATGTCCGTGCTTGGCGCAGGCGCCTCCCCGCGTAACACTTCCGGGGCCATATAGGCGAGCGTTCCTTCAATGAATTCCCGTGAGGGTTCCTTCGATGGAATAGCGCCAGGGGGAAGCGTCAACGTCACGCCATCTGTCAACATGATCGTGGTGTTCCCCGTACCAGCCGCCTCGAGGACTTTCTCAGCCGTGACTGGCATCGCTTCCTTCTTTGCTTCTCCAAGTTTTGCCTCGGATTTTTCTTCGGCTCCGTCCTCGCCGCCGGCCAGCAGGCGCGCTAGGCCGAAATCGAGTATCTTGGTCGTCTCGGTTCCCTTTTCGCCGCACACGATCAGAACGTTCGCTGGCTTCAAGTCGCGATGCAAGACGCCTTGCTCGTGCGCATAGTCAATCGCGCGGGCCACGCCTTCGAAGATCGGGAGTGCCCGTTCGGGCTTCAACGCTCCTTCTTCGCGGCAGACTTCGCTGAGCGGCTTGCCTTCCAGAAACTCCATCACCAAATACGGCAATCCGCCCGCACGCGGGTCGACGCCGTAGTCCGTTACATCGACGATGTTGGGATGTTTCAACCTTCCAAGAGCGCGCGCTTCCGTCTGGAAGTGTGCCAGGAACGATTTGCTGCGCTGATGAGTTGTGCTGATCAGCTTTAGCGCGAACTGCCTCTGCAAACTGACGTGACGAACGCGATAGACGACCCCCATGCCGCCATGCCCCAATCGCTTTTCGACGCGATATTTGCCATCAATGACCGGGTCGCCCTCAAAAACGGAGACAAGCGCCGCGCCGTCGTGCGGACAGGCCTCCACGCTATCCTCGAAACAATTCAGGCAGCGCGGACATTCTTTCATAGTCTGCTAAGTCTCGCGTCGTTTGGCCTCGTTTACAGGCGAAAACTCCCCCTGAAAACTCACGCCAGCCTAGTGATTCTCTCTCCGGAATACAATCTCTACCCATCTGACCGCAAGGCGTCGGATTGCTGCGCGTAGAAGGGCGCGGTTACGGCATATGCTTTCCGGCGAGTCTATAAAGAATGCCCGGCAGGACGGGCGCATCTACAGGCAGGTGGCGCAGTCTTGCGGAGGGAACTTCGCTGGTAGAGGAAATCGAAGAGGAAGATTCTGGCGG
>OCOJ01039220.1_pt6 | contig 28468 bp, 30 predicted proteins | sample 1539251 | NCBI WGS metagenome assembly OCOJ01 (sample SAMN01911457, study PRJEB22624) | soil metagenome | biome: Soil | place: Malaysia | collected 2012-04-30 | depth RA_metagenome m
TGCTGATGGATGTCGAGCTGGCCGTGACTCTGCGCTTCGGCGGACGCCGGCTGCTCTTGCGCGAGGTTTTGGAACTCGCTCCCGGCGCCGTCCTCGAGCTCGACCGCGAGGTACAAGAGCCGGTGGAAGTCCTTTTGGGCAACCGCCTGGTGGCGCGCGGAGAAGTGGTTGTGGTCGACGGCAACTACGGATTGCGCATCCGCGAAGTGGCGGCGGCAGGAGTGATCTGAGAAGCCAGACTTATGGGAATAGCTCACCGCTATGGCGAATCCTGGAAGCTCGCCCGGCGTGCGCTTGGGCGCCGGCTGGCCCCGCGCTGCGGCCATCCGGATTGCCGCGCCACGCGCAGCCTGTGGCGGCGCGTGCGCAGCCGGCTCACGGGAATCCGCCTGGCGGGAGTGTGGTACTGCCGGCCCGAGTGCCTGGAGCGCGCCCTGGCGGAGGCGATCCACGGGCAGCTTGCCCCGGTGGCTATCTCCACGCCGCGCCGCATTCCTTTAGGTCTCGTGTTGCTTTCGCGACAACAGATCACGGCCGAACAACTTCAGGCCGGGCTTGAGGCCCAGCGCGCTGCCGGCCACGGACGCATCGGGGAATGGCTGGAGCGCCTCGGATTCGTGAACGAACAGCAGGTGACGGCGGCGCTGGCCCGGCAGTGGCGCCGTCCGGTCCTGCGCCCGACGGCAGTGCCGCGGAGCCAGCGCATCCCCGAGATTCCTGCGCGGTTGCTCGAATCCTTCCGCATGTTTCCGGTGGACTATGTCGAAGCTACCGCAACCCTGCACATCGCCTTTGCCGAAAGGATCGACTACAGCCTGATGTATGCAATCGGACAGATTCTGGGCTGCCGAGTTGAACCTTGCCTGGCCGCTCCCACCCTGCTCGGCGAGTGGTTGCGGGGTTTCTCTCACCCCGGACGACCGCGCGAGGCGGTCTTTGACCGGGTGGCCGGCGCGGAGGAAATGGCCCGCATCATTCGCAGTTACGCCGCGAAGGTGGGCGCAGTGGAGGTCCGCCTGGCGCGCTGCGGGTTCTACATCTGGGCCCGGCTAGAGCGGCCGGCCCCGCCGCCCTTCCACCTCGTGCTGGCCACGGCGGCGGGCTCGCCGGATCCGTCACCCTTCGCGTCAAACTGGGGCGTTGACCACGCTGCTAAAGTCCCACCCCGGGCTGCCGATAAGACTCGGTGGACGCGGCCGCTCGCCATTCCGGCGGAAGCCCTGCCGTTAAGCCAAGGATGAGAGGAATATGGAGAACATACGGGCGCTGATCGTGGATGATTCCTCGGTCATGCGCAAGATTGTCGAACGGTCATTGCGCCAGGCCGGCGTCGGCATCGCCCAGGTTTTTGAGGCCGGCAACGGGGTCGAAGCCCTGGGGGCGCTGAAGGAAAATAAGGTGGACCTCATCCTCTGCGACATCAACATGCCGGTCATGGACGGCCTGGAATTCGTGAAGGCCTTGCCCGGCGTGGAGAACGCGAAAGGCGTCCCGGTGGTGATGATCACTACCGAGGGCGGGGAAGCCCACGTGGTGCAGGCCATTTCCGCCGGCGCCCGTGGCTACATTCGCAAGCCCTTCACGCCCGATCAGGTCAAAGAGCACGTGCTGCCCGTGCTGGGGGGAAAGCCATGATCCCTTCGAGTCCAGCGCTTCGTCCCGGCGTCGACCGCGATTCCTGGGCGCCTTTGCTGCAGCTGGCGGCTGAGGAAGTCTTCGAATGCATGCTGGGCTGCCGCTTGACTTCGCCGCCCGAGCCGGTCTCTGCGGACGGGCTTTCGGTTTCATCCATGGTCGGCCTCGCCGGCCAGCTGTGCGGCGTCATCACCGTGCGCTGCCGACCCAAGGCGGTCGCACTCATGGCCGCGAAGATGCTGGGCATCGATGCCTCGCACGCGGGGCCGGAGATGTGGGACGCGGTCGGCGAAGTCTGCAACATGGTGGCGGGAAACTTCAAGAACAAGATCGGCGCGCTGGGGGATGCCTGCATGCTCTCGGTCCCGACGGTGATCACGGGCAGCGACTACAGTCTCTACGCACTGTCGGATTCCAGCGCCGTCTCGGTCCGCCTGCTCTTTGACGGAGATCCCATCTTGTTTTCGCTCGAGCTGCACAGCTAAGCCGCAGCGATCGCCCCAGACGGAACGCCGAGCCGTGGTGGCGAGCCAGCCCGCCAGCGCAAGTGCCGCTGGCTCCGGGTTCTTCGCTGGCTCGGCAAGCTTTGCCGGGATTCGCTCCGCCCCCAGCAAGATCTTCCGAGCGTGTTCTCAGTTCTCGACCATTCCAGGTCTCTCCTTCCTCGTCTTCGTGTTCTTTTGCATGCACTTTGGATCGCTCCGGCATGAGGAATCCCCAATCCTTCAGTTGGAATCCGGCGTGCTTGATCGAGTACGGGAGTGGCCCATGGACAGTGGATACTACGCAGCCTGCGCGGGTCTTGCCGCCCAGATGCAGGCCCTCGAATTAGTCGCGCATAATCTGGCCAACCTCGGCACCGCGGGCTATCGCGGCGAGCAGGCGACGTTTCAATCGCTCTTGGCGGGCGACGGCACGGTCAGCGCGAATCCACTGAATGCGGCGGTGAACGACTATGGCGTGCTCGGCGGCAGCCGGATCGATCTGACGCCCGGCAGCCTCACTCCCACCGGCAATGCGTGGGACCTGGGCATCGCGGGCGGCGGATTCTTTGCCGTGCGCTCCAATAAAGACGTGGGCGCCGGAAAAGATGCGGGTTCCGAAAAAGACAAAGATAAGGACGTGCTCTACACCTGCAACGGCAGTTTTCACGTGACCGCTGCAGGACGCCTGGTCACGTCCGAAGGAGATCTGGTGCTGGGCGAACAGGGTCCGGTCACCGTGCCTGAGGGAACGGTTGCGGTCAGCGCGGACGGCACCATCTCGGTCGACGGAAATGTGGTCGACAAGCTGCGTCTGGTCGAGTTTGCCCGCAACACGGATCTCACCGCAGTGGGGAACTCCCTGTACGCAGCGCCACCGGGATCGGAGCTGGCGGCGGCCAGCTCGTCCGTCCGGCAAGGGATGATCGAAGCTTCGAACGTGAGCGCGGTCGGGAGCACGGTCGAGCTGATCACCATCCAGCGCAACGCCGAGATGATGCAGCGTGCCCTCGGCATGTTTGACAGCCAGTTGAACCAGACCGCCGCTCAAGACTTGCCGCGCGTCTAGACGGTCTCGCGCGGCACGCAGGGAAGGGAGACGACTGATGATTCGCGCGCTCTATACCGCGGCCAGCGGCATGATGGCCCAGGAAACTAACCTCGACAATGTGGCCAACAATCTGGCCAACTCGAGCACCGCCGGGTTCAGGCGGCGCCGCTTGCAGTTTGAAGACCTCGTCTATCAGAACCTCATCATGCCAGGAGCGGCCGCTTCGCAGCAGACCACGGTGGTGGCCGGGCTGCAGGTTGGCCTGGGCACGCGCTCGGCGGCTTCCGAGGTGATCCAGCTGCAAGGGGACTTCAGCCAGACGGGGAATCCGCTCGATCTCACCATTCAGGGCCAGGGATTCTTTCAGGTCCTGTTGCCCGACGGCCAGACGGCGTACACGCGCGGAGGCAGCTTCCATCTCGATGGGCAGGGCAACCTGGTCACGCAGGATGGCGACCCGGTGCAGCCCTCGGTCACCATCCCCGCCAACGCGACCTCGATCACGGTGGGGCAAGACGGCACCATCAGCGTGACTCTTCCCGGACAGACAGCGGCACAGCAGGTGGGCGCGCTGCAGCTCGCGACATTCAACAATCCCGGCGGTCTCAACAGCACGGGCAGCAACCTATTTCTGGCCACGGCGGCCTCGGGAGATCCCATCGTCGGCACCCCGGGCGGCAGCGAGGGCCTGGGCTCGATCGTGCAGGGGATGCTCGAGCAGTCAAACGTCAGCGTGGTCGATGAGTTTGTGCAGATGATCGTGGCCCAACGCTCCTACGAGGCCAATTCGCGGGTGGTCAGCTCCGCCGACCAGATGCTGCAGGACATCAACAATCTGGGACACTAAGGCACGCTGAGGCCAGGCATGCAGCGAATTCCTCTTTATGTCGGATTGGCAGCTCTGGTGATGTTCGCCCGGCCGACGGCCGGCCAGACACCGTGCCGCCCCGTGACGGTGCAGCCGAACGTCGCCGTCCCGGCGGGGGAGGTGTCGCTTGCCGATCTGCTGGCGCCCGGAACCTGCCCCCAACTCGCGACCGCGGCCGCGAGCGTGCGCCTGGGCCGCGCGCCCTTGCCGGGCAGCCTGCGGGTGCTCGCAGCCGACGAGGTGCGCAGTCGGCTCCAGGGACTTCTGGATCAGAGAGCGAGCGCGGACCGCGAGAGCCTGATCCAGATTCCGCCGCGCGTCACGGTGCGGCGCGCCCAGGCCACGATGTCTTGCGGCGAGCTGCGAGAGCGGCTCGAGGCAGCGTTGCGCAGCTACTCCTCTGCTGCGAGCGAAGCGCTTGCGGCCGAGCGGGAACGCGACTTTCGGGCGCTGCTTACCAACATCGACTGCACTCCCACGAATCGGCTGCCTCAACACGCGAACCTGGTTCTCCTGCGCGCCTTCTGGGACCCAGCTTCGCGCGAGTGGGAGTTCTCCATGCGCTGCGCCCAGGCCAACGATTGCGTGCCCTTTCTGGTGCGCGCCCGCGCCGACGTGGGCCGACTGAGCGCTGCCGCGTTTCCCCATCCCCTTCAGCCTTCGCCCACGCAATCTGCAGGTATCTCGCTGCTTCCGGCGCCGGTGGTGAAGCCGGGCGACACGCTGACCTTGCTTTGGGATCAGGCGGGCATCCGACTCGTGCTGCCGGTGGTGTGTCTCGATCGGGGCGGGCTGGGGGACGCGGTGCGGGTCCGGATCAAGAACGGTAGCCGGGTTCTGCGCGCCGAAGTGGTGGGCGGAGGAATGTTGCGGGCGATTCTGTGAGCAACGAAGACGAAATCATGCCAATGAACTCGAAGAGCGGAACACTCCTTCTCGTGGCGAGTCTCCTTTTGTCTGCTCTGGCGGGAGCACGCGCCCAGGAAAAAACCAGCACCGCGAAACGGGATGCTCTGGCCGACTACATTCAGCGTGTCTCCGAGAAGGCTCCATCTCCGGCGCCGGCCAGCGTGGGCAGCCTGTGGATCGATAGCGGGCGGTTGGCCAACATGGTGGCCGATTACAAGGCGTCGCGGGTGGGGGACCTGGTCACCATCAACATTACCCAGAACCTCTCGGCCACGACCACGGGGAACGTTTCAACCAATCGCAGCTTTCAGGCCAGCTCCGGCATCACCGCGCTTCCCGGCCACATCAAGACGTCGGGTGTGACCAATCTGTTTTCTCCGACCTCGTCGCAGGTTCTAGCAGGAAAAGCCCAGGCCACTTCGCAGACTTCGCTGAGTACCACGCTGACGGGGCGCGTGGCGGCCGTCCTGCCCACCGGCACCTTGGTGGTCGAGGCTGAGCGCCAGATCACCATGGCCAATGAGCATGAGACCGTCATCCTGCGCGGGCTGGTGCGGCCGGGCGATCTCGACGCCACCAACACCGTGGCCTCGAACCAGGTGGGCGATCTCGAGGTCGAGGTCAAGGGCAAGGGCGTGGTCAGCGAGGGCACGCGGCCGCCGAACCCGGTCGTGAAGTGGATTCTGCGCTTGGTGGGATTCTAAGCACACGCTCACGAGAAGATTCTGAGGAGAAGGCACAATGGATTCACGGTGGCGGCCGGTTTTCGGATTCGGGCTGGCGATTGTCCTGCTTGCCGCCAACCTCGTCGCGGCCGAGGATGCCGGCCACAAGGTCCTGATCCGCGACGTGACGTCGGTCGAGGGCGTGCGCGACAACTCCCTCATCGGCTACGGGCTGGTCGTGGGCCTGAAAGGCACAGGGGACCGCCAGCAAACCTACTTCACGGTGCAGACTTTGGCCAGCATGCTGCAGCGCATGGGCGTCGAGATCCCTCCGTCGGTGGTCCAGGCGACCGTGCAGGTCAAAAACGTTGCCGCCGTTTTTGTAACCGCAAGCCTGCCGCCGTTTGCGCGGCCGGGCATGCACGTGGACGTGATGGTGTCCTCGGTGGGCGACGCGCGCAGCCTCGAAGGAGGCATGCTGGTGCTGACCCCGCTCTACGCCGCCGACGGCCAGGTGCACGCCGCCGCACAAGGACCGCTGGTCGTGGGCGGCTACGCCGCCGGCTCGGCGGCCAATTCGAAGCAGGTGAATCATCCCACGGTGGGCCGCGTGCCCGGCGGTGCCCTGGTCGAGCGCGACAGCGCGCTGGACCTCGCGAAACTCGAGCATTTGGCGCTGCTGCTCAGCGACGCCAACTTTTCGACGGCTGAGGCAGTGGCGGCGGCGATCAACCGCGAGCTGGCCGCGAATGCGGCCAAGGCTGTCGACAGCCGCCGGGTGGAGATTCAGCCGCCCGCAGCCCCGGCCGACGTGCCTGCGCTATTGGCCCGCATCGAGAACCTCGAAATCAGCGTGCGCCGCCGCGCCAAAGTCGTGGTCAACGAGCGCACCGGCACGGTGGTGCTGGGCCAGGATGTCCACCTGGGGGCGGTTTCGATTCTGCATGGCAGTTTCTCGATCGAGGTGACGACGGCGTACGCGGTTTCTCAGCCCAATCCGCTGGCCGCTGGCCAGACCGTGGTGGTGCCCGAGACCAAAGTGAACGCGAGCGAGACTCCCGCACGCAATGTGGCGCTGGCGGAAGGCGCGAGCGTCGAAGAATTGGTGACGCGCCTGCAAGCCATCGGAGCCACAGCCCGCGACGTGGTATCGATCCTGCAGGCGATCAAGTCGGCCGGCGCGCTCGAAGCGGATCTGGAAGTGATTTAAGGGAAAGATGCAAACGGATCGAACCGCAGAAAGGAATGGGCCAGAGGCGGCGTGAGGATTGGGAGTGAGCGGAAATGATCCGAAGTGATGAGCGGAAGATAGTGATCTTAGGAAGGAATATCCCGGAGCAGAGCAAGCCGGAAGCGAGGTGAAATCTAATGAATGCGTTCTCATCTGTTGCGAGCATTGCGCCCGAGCTGGCTACTCCTGCCGCTCCGTTGAGCCGGGGCGCCAAAGCGGCGCGCGAGTTCGAAGCTCAGCTGATTGGCTCGCTGCTCGCGTCGATGGAGAAGACTTTCTCCGCTCTCCCTGGCGAAGACAATCTCCCGGGCGGGGACAACTACAGCTACCTGGGAACCCAGGCGCTCGCATCGGCGGTGGCGGCTTCGGGCGGGTTTGGTATCGCCCGCCTGATTGCCCGCCATCTGGGTGAGCACGAAGGTAACGGATGAGGCCCATGACCGAGGAGCGGATGGGCTCGGCACGGCATCCCTAAAGTTTTCGCAAGTCCTGCCGATAGAATGAGATGAAAGCTGCTGGAGGAAGAAAATCGCGGCCCGGACAGCGGGGAATTAAAGTTTTTTAACGCGCCGCCGATACTTGAATTGCAAGGGAAATTCAAGATGAGGTACAGGCTATGAGAATCGATCTCAATCATGCAGCGCAGCCCCTTCCCGAAAGCAGCCGCACGAATCAGGGTCCGCAGCCTAGAGCGAGTGCGAATTCCGCAGCGGGCAGCGTGCTGGGACAGGATCAGGCGCAACTTTCCGGGGCGCACGTGCAGATTCAGGCGCTGGCGGCGCAGGCCTCGCAGCTTCCCGAAGTTCGTCAGGAACGGGTGCAGGCATTGCGGCAAGTGGTCCAAAGCGGCAACTACCATCCCCGGCCCGAAGATGTCGCCGAGGCCATGATGGCCCACATGAAGGTGGAACCGGCGGCCTAAGCCCGGGCTGAGCTTTGGGGAGGGGAGAGACCACGGGAGAAACCGACGATGGCCAACGCCAATCTGTCCCCCGATCTGTCGCTCGACCGGCTGCAGCCCGCTTCTTCTGTGCGCCCGGTCGCAACCCACGGCTCCCACAATGATCCCGAGAGTAAACGGCGCCGCCGCGAACCGGCCGCGGACAACGACGCTGACGAACCGGCAGTGGACAACTCCGACCAGCCGCCACACAAGATCGACAGCTTGGCCTAGATTATGACTGCCTCCGCATCCACGCCCGGCACTCTTGTAGCTTCTGAAACAAAACTTACTCCAACCGCCGCGCAGGAGCTCACAGCGGCCGCTCTGGCCCTCTTCACCGAACTCGAAGCCAGTCTCGAGGCCGGCCAAAAAGCTCTGCTGGCGCGAGATGTCGCCAGCCTGGACTGCGCGACCGACGAGCAGATGCGCTTGCGCCGGGCGCTCGGAATTCTACTGTTCCCCGCCCGAGGCCAGGCCCAGAAAGACACGATCGCTCCTGAACTGCAGGCCGCGGCCTGCCGGGTCCTGCACTTGACTCGGGTGCAGGATGCGCTGCTGCGGCGGGCCCAACGCTTTCTCTCCGTTCTCTGTCAATGGGCGTCCGGGCCGAACGCAAGCTATGGTGAGCTGGTTTCGTCGCGCTGCGTCGCGACGCAAACCGCATCCGGCCAGGAGGGAGAACCGCCATGTCGAGTCTGAACGCCAGTCTGGCTACGGCCTTGAGCGGGCTGACCGCCGAGCAAGGGGCGCTCGAGGCGACGAGCAACAACGTCGCCAACGTCAACACCCCGGGCTACACGCGCGAAGTTCCGGTGCTGGTGGCCAGTGACCCGATCGTCATCGATCCGCTCACCCTGGGCACGGGCGTCACGCTCAAGAGCATCGAAAGCATTCGCGACCCGATTCTCGAATCCCAGGTCCAGCAGGAGACGCAAACCCAGGGCCAGCTCAGTTCTCTGGTTTCGGCGTTGCAGCAGGCGCAGGTGAATTTCTCGAGCGGCAGCGGCGACGACATTGGAACGGCCATCTCCAATTTCTTCAACAGCATCAACCAACTGTCCACCAACCCGAGCGACCTGTCGGTGCGCCAGGGCGTGCTCACCGCCGCCGGCAATCTGGCCTCTTCGTTCAACAGCGTGGCCAACAATCTGTCGGCGCAGCGCGGCAATCTCGACCACAGCGTGGTGCAGACGGTCACGCAGATCAACCAGCTCAGCCAGCAGATTGCCCAATTGAACGGTCAGATCAGCAACCTCGAGAACGTTGGCGAGTCCGGAGGCACCCTGATCGATCAGCGCACCCAGCTCATCAACCAGTTGTCTTCGCTGGTGGACGTTTCCGTAATTCCCACCGACAACACCCTCACCCTGACCACGGCTGCCGGCGCGCCTCTGGTCGCTGGCCAGCAGAGCTTCCAGCTGACAACCCAGGTCACCAACGCCGGCGTCGAGGATGTTTTTTCCCAGGGCGCCGACATCACCGCGACTATTGCCTCCGGCCAATTGGGCGGCTTGATCCAGGCGTGCGATCAGCAGATTCCCGCTCTCGAGAACCAGCTCGACACGCTCGCCTCCGGGCTCGCCAATGCCGTCAACGGAGTACAGACCAGCGGATTCGACCTGAACGGGAATCCGACGGGGGCAACCGATAAAAACGGCAATCCGCAAACTCCCGTCTACCTTTTTAATCCTCCTCCGGCCGCTGGAACCGGCGCCGCCGCCGGGCTTTCGGTCGCCATCACCGATCCGGCGCTGATCGCCGCGAGTTCCGATGGTTCGGCAGGCAGCAATGGCAACGCCGAGGCCATGTACGCGCTGAGCAGCGCGCCCATCATCAACCAGCAGAGTCCCACCGACTACTATTCTGGCATCGTGGCCAGCGTGGGAAACGCCACCGCAAACGCCACCGCGGAACAAACGGCCTCCAACTCGACCCTGCAGCAGTTGAGCGATCAGCTCTCCGCGGTCTCCGGAGTCTCACTCGACGAGGAAGCGGCCCACATGATGCAATATCAGCAGGCTTATGCCGCTTCGGCGCAGGTCATCAGCGCCATCAACACCATGATGTACGACGTCATCAACATGACCACCTTGACCACTTAGCCTCTATGCGCATCAATCCCAATCCGCTGCCCGACCTGCTGGCCGCGCTCAGCGCCAACCAGCAGCAGATCAACACCGACCTCGAGGAAATCGCCTCGGGGCAAAGCGTCAATGTTCCTTCGGACAACCCGGGCGCGGCCGCCGCGCTGGTCGAGAATGCGGCTGAGACCTCCGCCACCGACCGGTTCCTGCGCAGCGTCGGAAGCATTCAGAATGAGATGCAGACGGCTGACTCCGCGCTGAGTTCGGTGGTCACGTCGCTGCAGCGCGCCATCAGCCTGGGGGTCGAGGGCGCCAACGGCACCATGTCCCCTACCGACCGCTCCGCCATTGCCAGCGAGGTGCAAGGCATCCAGTCGCAGCTCGTGAGCCTGGCCAACGCTTCCTATCAAGGGAGCTACCTGTTTGCCGGCACGGCCACTCAGACCGCCCCCTATGTGGCCGGCCCCAACTCTCCCTCGGGCGTGAGCTACGTGGGCAACGTACACACCAACAAAGTGACCGTGGGCGCAAATTACTCGCTGCAGACTAACCTGCCCGGCTCGCAAGTGTTCGCCGGCGGAGGCAGCGACATGTTCCAGGCGCTGCACGACCTCATCACCAGCCTGCAGAGTGGGAACGGGATCCCGGCTGCGATCGACGAAGTGACCAGCGCCTACAACAACGTCAACAACCAGCGGGTTTTCTACGGCAACGTCCTAAACCAGCTCAACGCGCAGCAGACCGATCTGAACAACCAGACCGCACAGCTGGCCTCCGAGCAGAACACTTTGGGAGCCGCCGACTTACCAGCGGTGATCGGCAACCTGGAGAACGGGCAAGTCGGGCGCCAGGCCGCGCTCGAATCCATCGGCCAGACGATCCAGACCAATCTTTTTGACTACATCAAGTAGGCGGTGCGCTCGCTATCGTTTTACAGCGTCTGACCAGAACTGCGGGCCCAATTCTCGGCTGATTCGAGCCGCGCCCGTTCGGCTTCGAGCCGCGCCCGCTCGCGCACCAGTTGAGTGTGAATGAAGGGCAGCAGATCGCGCAATCGTTCCACATTGCGCCGGTACTCGACGATTTCGGCGTTCAACTCTGAGTCGGGTGCTTTCGGCAGCCCTGCCCGCAAGCATTGTCCGATGCGCATCAATTCCGAAAGCAGGGCGTTCATCTGTGACGGGCTGATCGGACCGGGATGCGCCGCGGGAGCCAGCGTTTCCAGCCGGCGCCACAGGCTGGCGTTGGCTTGGCGGAGGTTCTGCGTAAGCTGCTCCGCAGTCAGAGGCGTCACGCGCTCCATCCTCCAGAGCTCCTCGGTTGCCCGGACGCAGCAGAGATTGCGGCCGGCTCCGACGGAAGCGCAGCGGGCATCGCATTCGCCCGCTCCACTTCGGTCCAGGCATCGCGCAGGCCAAGGAGAAGGCTGATTTGTTCGTTCAGGATTTCCTTCGAGGCTTGCGCCTGAGCCTCCAGAATCTTTTGCCGTGAAAGGTTGTAGAAGTGGGCCAGATTCCGCGCTACGTCTCCTCCGGCTTCAAAGTTCAGCGTGGCCTGCAGGTTTCCGAGGATCAGCAGAGCATGATTGATGGCGTTGGTGCGGCCGGCGATGTCTCTTTCGTCGATCGCCTGTGCGGCCCGGCGCAAATCTTCGACCATGCGTTCGTAGAGCAGGATGACCTGCTGCACGGCGCTGGCGCCGCCGACCGCGGTCTGACGATAGGCGCTGCTGACATCGGTCATGGAATCTAGCCTCCGGAGCTGGACGATCCGCTCGTCGACGAAGAAGAAGAGGAAGAACTGCCGGATGTCGGCATGCCCTCGTTGGGCGACGTGTTGGACGAATTGGGCAGGATCTGGCCTAGCGTGGCCGTGACTTCGGCCAGCAGGTACGGATACTCTTCCAGACTCGCGTTGACCTGGCTGTACTCCTGAATCAGCTGCTGCTTTTGCGTGGCCAGCTGATCCTGGAAATTAGTGATCTCGGTGTTCAGATCCGATTGTTGGGTGCTGTTCTGAGACAGATCCACATTCAGAATTCCGGTGGTAGGATCGGTCAGGTTCGTAAGATCCTTGTTGAAGTTGTTGGCAAAGCCGGTAGAGCTGGAATTCTGAAAGAAGTTCAGGAACGCCGTCGGGTTCGAGCTCATGGCGTTGCTCAATGCCGTGTTGTCGACCGAGAGCGTGCCGTTGTCGTTCATGCTGATTCCCAGGGACGCGAGATTGACCAGCCCGCTGTTGCCGGAGATCGAATAATTGACGTCGGCCAGCAGGCTCGATTGCAGCGTGCGCACCGAGCTGTCGGAACCCAGAGGACCTTCGTTATTCGTGCTGGGATTCACCGCGAACTGCTGGTTGATGGCCGTGACCACTGCATTGTAGGCGGTCACGAAGGCGTTGATCGCCGTAGTCGCATCGGTCGTGTCCGCACCGACAGAAAGCTGCAGCGGGACGCCCGGCTCGGCGCTCACCAAGTTCAGCGTCACGCCCGGCAAGGCGCCGGTCACGGTGTTGCTGGTGCTGCTGAAGGGAATGCCGTCGATCGTCACTTCAGCGTTCGTCCCGCCAACAGGCGCCTCAAAACTCAGGTTGGTGGGCGGATTGGCGGCGGCGGTCAGGGTGGTGTTGGTATTGCTCACGATCGAAATCGCACCCGCCGCCCCGGTGGCCGAGCTGGTGACCGACAAATGGTATCCGTTGGAGTCCTGGACTACGTTTGCCGAGATTCCCCAGTTGTTGGCGCTGCTTTGCTGATTGATATAGCTTTGCAGCGAGCTCAGGGTATCGTTGCTGCCAGCGGTGATCGGCAGATCGATGGTCGTGCCGCCGCTGCCTCCGATCTGCAGCTGGATGTCTCCACTTTGCGTTGGGTCGGATAGGAGCGACGTGCTCGTGCTGGCCACGTCGTTCGTGTTCAGTATACCCGTGGCCGTGTTGCCGGTGATGGCCAGCGCTCCCGGTGTGCCCGTGGCCTGACTGTAGATGGCCAGCCGCGCCCCGCTCGCATCGTTGAGCACGGTCGCCGTGACTCCCCACTTATTGGCTGCGCTCTGCTGGTTGATGTAGCTGACGAGTTCGCTCAGGGTGTCGTTGTTGCCCTTGGTGATCTGAATGTTGGCGGTGGTGCCGCCCGAGCCGCCAATCTGCAACTGGAGNCCGGAGCCGCCAATCTGCAACTGGAGGACGCCCCCGGTCGCGCCGCTGGGCAAAATCGACGCATTGGCTCCGCCCGTGACCGGACTCGTGTATACCGTCCCGGCGCTGGCCAGATTGCTCACCACGATGGTGTGATTGCCGGCGGTGGCGGTCGGATCCGCAGTCGCCGTCAGCACGGCGGGCAGCGAAGAGGTGGCCGTCATGCTGTTCAGCGCTCCCAAAGGATCGGACAGCGCCTGCACCGCGGTTTGCAGATTGCTCAAATCGGTATTCAGCGTGCCCAGATCGGTGGACTGGGTCTGCAGGTCGTTCAGCTGCCCCTGCCACACGTTGAGCTGTCCGCTCTCCTGCGCCTGCACCTGGCTCACCAGCGAGTTGACATCGATCCCGTTCCCGTTCAGCAACTGCGCTGCATTAAAGCTGATTCCCATATTTCTCCTTCCCAACGGCTTTGCTCATCGGGCCTTGGCTGGCGATCTCGCTCAGCCGCTGCCGAATCTCCTGTACCAGGCTCAGCATCTGCTCGCTGGGCACTTGCAGGATGACGGAATTGGACTTGGAATCGACAAACTGGTACACCATGATCGGCATCCCGGTCGAATCATCGGAGTGCACCTTGACGACCTCTTGCGGATCGACGGCCGGGGACGGTGTGGTTTCTGCGTCTTTCCATTCCTTGGTTGGGACCTCTGCCGAAACGGGACGCGTCACCGGCTGGGCCTGGCGCGCTGGCTCTCCTGCCTGATTCTCGACCATGCCCGCAACGAGTTGGGTCAGGCTGAAGTTCATAGAGAACTACCGGCTGGGAGGTTGGAAGTCAGAAGGAGGGCGGATGCGCTCCGCCCTCCCGCTGAGCGTGGGCTTACTGGAGCAGCTTCAGTACCAGCTGCTGCATCTGGTTCGACTGGGCCAGAGCGGCGACGCCGGTCTGCTCCAGAATCGCGTACTGGGACAAATGCGCGGCCGTCGATGGAATGTCGGCCGCCATGATCTGATCCTCGGCGGAGGTCAGGTTCTGGGTGTCGTTGTTGATGACGTTGGTGGCGCTCTGCAGCCGGTTGACGCTGGCGCCGAGCGTGCCGCGTAAGGATGCCACGTCGTTGATCGCCGACGAGATGTCGGTCAATGCCGCTTGCGCATTGGCCTGCGTGGACAGGTTATCGCTGGCGATGCTGGCTCCGTTGAGGTTGCTGGCAGACAATGAGCCAATGGTCACGGCGATGGTGTTCGCCGCATTGGCGGTGTCGTCCGTCAGGTAGATGTCGGTCGCCGAAGCCACGCTGGCCTGCGAGGAACCGGCAGCAAAGTTACCAAAGACGGTTGTTGCGCCTGCGGGTGTCGTGATGGTCGGTGCGTTGTTGGGGTTGTTCGGGTCAGCAATGACCAGGCTGCCGTTGCCGTTCAGCGTGGCCGACAGACCCATCGACTGCAGGTCCGACATCAGCGCGCCTACGGTGAGGTTGCCCTGATCGTAGAACGTGGTCGCTGTGGCTGCACCAAGCGGCTGGATGGTGAAGCTCGTAGTTCCGCCGCCCTGGGTAAAAGCAGCTGCGGTTCCGAATGACCAAGCGGCACCTCCGCCACCTTCCGCAATCGCTGGCCTACTCCCGGCACCGGCAGGTTCGGTGACATTGTTATAACCGATGGTCAGCTTGTTGGCATTACCCGTGTCGACCTTAGCCGTGTAACGCTGGTCGCTATTGATGGCGCTCACCAAGTCCGACACTGTTCCCATGCCGTACGTGGTATAGGTAAAAGGATTGGCGGTTCCAATCGTGAACGTAGCCGCGACCCCGGCCACTCCTTGGGCGCCGGCACCGATACCGGAACCTCCGGACTCGGACAGGCTGACGGCGGTCCCGTTTCCTGAAATGGTCAGAGCGCTGGTGTTGGCTCCGGACGCACTCACCCCTTTGAGACCGTTGAGGTAACCCATAAGGTCCGCGACGGTGCTTCCTGGGGTGGTGGTTCCGGCAACCCATTGGTAGCTGGCTGCTGTACCGGTTCCGTGGTTGGTCACGGTGATGTTAACGGTTTCGCCCGCCAGGCTGGTGCCCTGGGTCAGGGCGGCAGAAGTGCTCACCCAAGTGGCGGCCGTTCCGGCTGCAAGTGCGTTGCCGGCGGCTACGCCCGTGCCTGCGATCGACGTCAGTGGCGCTCCACCAAGAGACGTGCTGGCATTCACGCCGGTGGCGCTGCCGATCTCGGTATTGGCGTTCACGTTCTGGAACACCTGCTGCCCGTTGAAGTTCGTGGTCGATCCGATCCGGTTGATTTCTGCCTGGATCGAGGCGAACTCAGCTTGCAGCGGGGCGCGCTCTGCGTCGGACAGGGTGCCGTTGGCCGCTTCGGTGGCCAGGGTGACGGCGCGGTTGAGCAGCGTAGTCACCTGGGCCAGGGCGCCGTCGGCGACTTGCAATTTGCCGACGCCGTCGCTGGCGTTGCGGGCGGACTGCGTGAGGGCCGTGATGTTGGCCATCAAGCCGTTGGCGACCGCCAGACCGGCGGCATCATCAGCTCCGCTGTTGATGCGCGATCCAGAGGAGAGTTGTTCCAGGGTTTTTTGCAGACTCGTATTTGTGATATTTAACTGATTTTCTGCGGCCAGGGAGGCCGTATTGTTCAGAATGCTGATGGACATTGCGTTTGCTCCTTAGGTTTGATTGGCTCTCTGGGACCGCCTCCCCAGCACGGGCGGAGCACTCGATCCGTTTCGTTCGCAGAGAGCCGAATTACTACTCCGTCCATCGGCAAGCCCGGTTCCTGCTTTAGCCTTGCTTCCCAGTTCCCCGCTCACAGTGGTAATCCCAAGGTAACGGTGGCGGCCCGCGCTCCCATCACACCCCATTTTTAGCCTGCCGATATACCCCTCGGGGGCCGTGCGCCCGCCGAAGATCCCGGCGAAAATCACGGCTATGAGAAAGTTCCAAGAAAGGACCAACGCGCATGATCCAGCTCACGCGCCTAAACAACAAGCCCCTGGCCGTGAATTCCGACTTGATCAAGTTCGTCGAACAGTCGCCGGATACGCTCATCACTCTGATCACGGGCGAAAAGATTGTGGTGCGTGAGAGCACGGAGGAGATCCTGGCGCGTATCGTCGCCTTCCGCCGTTCTGTGCTGGCAGGTCTGGCGCCCGCCTGGGATGCTTCTTCTCTGCACATCGCCCCAGAAAATCCTGGCAGCGGAGCGCCGGAGCCTGAGAGGTAAGCGTGGATAAGTCCAGTCTCAGCGGCGTCTTTCTTGCCGTGGGCGGAATCATTGCCGGCCTGCTGATCGAGGGCGGCAACCTGCGCCAGGTGCTGCAGCCGACCGCCGCCCTGATCGTCTTTGGCGGCACTATGGGAGCCGTCATGCTGCAGTTTCCCTTGCCGGTGGTGCTGCGCGCCTTCCGCCGTCTGGGCTCGGTCTTCCGCACTCCCGCCCAGGACACGCAGAGCACCATCCTGCGCCTGGTGCAGTACGCGCAAAAAGCGCGCCGCGAGGGCATCGTGTCGCTTGACAGCGACCTGGCCCAGATCGAGGACCCTTTCCTCAGGAAGTCTCTCATGCTCGCCGTCGACGGCACCGAGCCGCAGGAGCTGCGCAAGATCATGGAGCTCGAGCTGGACAATCAGGCCGAATATGAAGAACAGGTTCCCCAGGTCTTCGAGTCGGCGGGCGGATTCGCGCCCACCATCGGCATCATCGGCGCTGTACTCGGGCTGATTCAGGTGATGCAGCACCTCGACAAGATCGACGAGGTCGGCAAGGGCATTGCCGTCGCCTTCGTGGCCACTATCTACGGCGTCGGCTCCGCCAACCTCTTATATCTGCCGGTCGCCGGCAAGATGAAGCTGCGCATTCGGGACGAGCAAATTTCGCGCGAAATGACCCTGGAAGGCGTGGCCTCAATTCTCGAGGGCATCAATCCGCGCATGCTCGAAACCAAGCTTTTGGGCTTCCTGGTCGAGGCCAGCGAGAAGGCCAAGGAAGGAGAAGGCGGTGAACCTCCGGCGTAAACGCTCCCGTTCGCATTCCAATCACGAGCGCTGGCTGGTCTCCTATGCCGATTTCATCACCCTGCTGTTTGCCTTCTTCGTCGTCCTCTACGCTTCAGCCCAGGTAGACCAGCGCAAAGTCGGACGTCTCGCGATGGCGATCCAGGTGGCATTTCAGGAGATGGGAGTCTTTCCCACGTCCGCCACGCGAATTCCCCTGGATCCCAATGAGCCCATGCCTTTCGCGACCGTGCAGGCGGTTCAGAACGTGAAACACAGCACAGACCTCGGACGCATCGCCTCGTCCCCGCAGGAATCGCTGGACGCAACTTCCGGGGAAGACAATGACCTCTCTCTGCTGCAGGAGCAGCTACAACAGGCTCTGCAACACGAAATCGATTTGCGGGAAGTCGCGGTGCATCGCGAAGCCGAAGGCCTGGTGTTGAGCCTGCGCGAATTCGGCTTCTTCGACAGCGGTTCGGCGACTTTGAAGACTGCGGCCCTCCCTGCCCTCGACCGCATCGCCTCGATTCTCGCCCTCCGTACCTGCCACCTACGCATCGAGGGGCATACCGACAACGTGCCCATGCACAGTACCCAATTCGCCTCCAATTGGGAACTGTCGACGGCGCGGGCTACGGAACTCGTGCGCCTGCTGATCGTGCGCTATCGCTTCTCCCCCGAAAGACTTGCGGCGGCCGGCTACGCCGAATACCACCCCATCGCCAGCAATGCCACGGCGCAGGGACGGGCCCAAAACCGCCGCGTGGATGTGGTCATTCTGAGCGACCACGTCGCACGGCCACACGAGAGTGACGGCCCCCGCGCCTCCGCCAAACCCTCTCCCGCAGTGCCCTAATTCCCACCGCGATTGACAGCCGCACGCGGTGTCGCGGATGTCCACAACAAGCCTCAGTACTGTTAAAGTCAGCGCTCCCTCCGCCGATGGAATTTTCGGGCGCCCGCTGCTGCTGGTGCTCGATGACGCATGTCTGCTGGCGGAGGCTCAGGCTTGGCCGCGCCCGCGATTGAGAACGTTTCCACATGACCACGGCGTCTGCCCAACTCGCTCCCGCCATCGAAGGGCCTCCCGATCTTGAACTGGTTCGCATCCGGGACCTGATCTATGAAGTCGCCGGCATTTTCCATCCCGACAACAAGCTGCGTCTGCTCCTGGATCGTTGCGCCCGCCGCATGAAAGAGCTGAAGACCAAAACGCTGCACGAATACTTCGAATGTCTCACCATCAAGCCCATCCGGCAGGCCGAGTTGATTGCCTTGCTCAACGAAATCACTATCGGGGAGACCTGTTTATTTCGCAATTTGGCCCAGATGGAGGCCCTCCGCCGGATTGTGATCCCCAAGATTCTCGAGGCCAAGTCGCTGCTTCCGGCGCGGCACCTGCGCGTGTGGAGCGCAGGTTGCTCCACGGGAGAGGAGCCTTACACCGTGAGCATGGTGCTGCTGGAAGAAGCCAGTGACCGCCTCAAGGATTGGAGCATCGAAATCCAAGCCACGGACTTGAACCAGCGCTCGCTGGACGAAGCCAAGAACGGCCTCTATGGCACCTACAGCGCTCGCAACTTGAGCGCTTACTACCGGGAGAAGTATTGCACCCCAGTGGGCGAGCAGCTGCAGATTCAGCCTGCCGTCCGCCGCCAGGTCAGGTTCCGCCGCTTGAACCTCTCGGATGACTCGCGCATGGCGGCCATGAAAACCTTCGACCTCATCTTCTGCTGCAATGTACTGATCTATTTCGACCTGGTGTCCAAACGCCGCGTGCTCAAGCACTTCTACAACAGTCTTCTCCCCCATGGGTATCTGTTTCTAGGACACTCTGAGTCGTTGTATGGAGTCACAGACGCCTTTCGCCTGGTGCACTTACCGGGCGCCACCGCTTATGTCAAGGCCGAGCGCACGCAAAGAGAGGAATGTGCATGAACCCCGACCCCGTCCCCAAACAGACTCTGCTCGAGCGGCTGGAAGGATTGCGCCAGATCCCGACCATTCCCGTGATTCTGTCTCCGTTGCTTCGCTACTTGCAGCAGCCCGTGGAGCAACTCGACATGCAAAAGGTCACCGATCTGATTGCTCAGGACAAATCTTTGGCAGCGCAATGTCTGCAAATGGCCAATAGCCCGTTGTTCGGGCGCTGGCAACGGGTCGAATCCCTGCGCGGAGCGGTGCTGGGTTTGGGCTTTCAGCGCGTGAGCGAAATCGCTATGTCGTGCGAGGTGCTCAACCTGTTGCCTGCAGACGGCAGCATGGACCCCGTGGTCTTTTGGGAGCATTCCCTTGGATGCGCCCTCATCTGCCGCAATCTTGCCCGTAAGATTGCCTTCCCCGACCCGCGTCAAGCTTATCTGGCCGGGCTGTTGCACGATCTCGGGGTCATCGTCAACCTGTGGGTCGTGCGGCAGGAGTTCCGGGACGTCTTCGAAGCGGCCAAATCGGAGGGAGCTCCGCTCTACGAAGTCGAACAAAGAATCCTGGGATTCACTCACTGCGACAGCGGCCGATTGCTGGCCGAGCACTGGGAACTTCCTGCGGAGGTGGTTGAGGTGGTGGCCTCCCACCATGCTCCGCAGGATTCTCTCAAGCACGCGGCACTGGTCGCGCTGGTCAATCTCAGCGACCTGTTGTGTTGCATGTGCGGACTGAACCACGGCTATGTCGAAATTCGCGAGGTCAATGTGCTCGAGGAACCCAGCTTTGCGATTCTGGCGCAGCACTGCCCGGCCTTGCAGCAGTTCGACTGGGCACGTTTGACCTTTGAATTGGATTCCTATCTGGATGAGGTGCACGCCCTCGTCCGCTCCATCTATCGCACATGAATGACGACTCTCAGGGCCGCTCCCCAACCACCGTCCTCATCGTGGATGATAGCGCCTTCATGCGCAGCTCGCTCACCCGCATGATTGGCTCCGATCCCGACCTCCGGGTGGTGGGAACTGCAATCGATGGAACCGACGCCCTGGAAAAGATCGCGGCCCTCAACCCCGACGTGGTCACGCTCGATGTCGAGATGCCGGGGCTCAATGGAGTGGGAACCCTGCAACTCATCATGAGCCGGTTTCCCCGCCCCGTCATCATGGTCAGCGCCCTCACCACCCGAGGCGCAGAAGCCACGCTGAGTGCGCTGAGCGCCGGTGCCTTCGACTATGTGCCCAAGTCATTGGCCTCCGGATCGCTTGACATTGCTCACATCCGCACGGACCTAATCGCTAAGATCAGAGCTGCGGCCGCATCCCGCCGAAAGGGATTGAGCGCTGCCCTGCGCAAGCCTCCGCAGGCCGCTTCGGTTTCTTCGCCCGAGGCCTCGCCCACCGCGCCCGCCATCGTCGCCCTCGGTACCTCGACCGGCGGCCCCAAAGCTCTAGAGCAGATCCTCCCTGCTCTTCCCAAGGACCTTTCTGTCCCCATCTTGATCGTGCAACACATGCCTGTGGGCTTCACCGCGCCCTTTGCTGAGCGGCTGAATGCCACTTGCTCCGTCCCGGTGCGCGAAGCCACCCATCAAGAGGCGATCCAGCCCGGCGTGGTTTATATCGCTCCGGCTGGCCTTCACATGACCGTGGAACGTGTTTCGGAGTCTCAAGCTGTCATTTGTCTTTCCCCGGAGCCCGCGAAACACCAGCATGTTCCCTCAGTCGACATTCTAATGAGATCCGTGGCGGCCTCCTTTCGGCATCAAGCGATGGGCGTCATCATGACGGGCATGGGTTCCGACGGGCTTCTCGGCATGCAGGCGATCTACCGCGCTGGTGGCCTCACCCTCGGACAGGACGAAGCCAGTTGCGCGGTCTACGGCATGCCCCGGGCCTGCGCCGAACTGGGAGTTCTGAAACGCGTAGTGCCCCTGCCTGACATACCCGCCCAGATTCTGCAGGCCTCCCGCTACGCCAGACGCGTAAGCTAACTCCTCTGGCCGACTGCATCCCTCTTGCGGTCCAACACTTGCCTCACTGTCCGCAACAAAACCTTAGCCGAGAATGGCTTTGGCAAGCATTCCTCTGCCCACTCTGTTGGTTCGCTCGCCGTCACTTGTTGTACATAGCCCGAAACCAGCAGCACGGCAAGATCTCCGCTCCGCTGGCGCAGTTCACACGCCAACTCTCGCCCGCTCTTTCCGGGCAAGATCACGTCGCTCAGGAGCAGATCTACCTGGCCCGAAAGCTGATCGTAGACACGCAACGCCTCAGCTGCGCTCGCGGCGACGAAAACCTGATATCCGGCCCAGCGTATGACTTCGCTGGTGACCTGCCTTACGAAGGCTTCATCTTCGACAAACAGAATGACTTCGGTTCCCCCGGGCGCTTCTTCCTCGACCGCAAGCAGTAAGGGTCCCTGCGTATCCGTCGCCTGATCCAAGAGCTGATTCATGGCACGGTCTCCATGTCCATTTCGTCTGCAGCTTGCGTGCCACGCTTTCGCTAGAACATCGAGAGCAGAACACGCTGAGGGGAAAAGGCTTAGCATGAGAGGAGTCTGCCTCGTTCACCCCGAGCATCGGCAGCGAACCCATTTCGGGAAATTCAGCACAGAAATGGAACACAACTGGGAGCATCTCGGGACACGCGCTCGCGCGTTGCAACTTCATTTCTGAATCAAACGCCTACTTCGCGCTCTTGGCGGCAGTTCTTTGCGAACTTTGCGGTTAGAGAGGAACTGAAACGCAACGACCGCTAAGGATTCGCGAAGTTCGTCAAGAAAAGTTCACCAAGAAAATCACTTCGGATTCGTCAGCACGGTCTCATTCGGATCCAACAAGATCTTGTGTGTGCCTGCCGGGGCCGTCAGGCGAAACGGCGTCTCTTCTCCATCTGCGAATACGCGCGCCACGAACAGCGGTGGCTTTCCTGATACCATCGCATAGACAGGAACCGAAGTCACGAGATCTTCCGGGGCTTGCTTCTGCAGGATGATTCCGCTGACCACCGTCGCCCCTTCCTTCGTCGTGAACTTAACGCCTCGCAACCCTAGTTTTGGCATTGCCGTGCCGTTCACCCAGCCATCCAGAAACCAATCCAACGAGTTCTTGCCTTCATAGCGCAATGCAGGGGGCAGGTCCTCCGCAAACACGTCGAGCATTTCACGCGTGCTGACGAATTTGCCTTCGTAGCGCTGACGCAACTTGCGCAGCGAACGCACAAACGGGTCATCCGGCCCCGCCACGCCTCCGCCCTTGTGGCTGACTCGGGGCGACGCCCCATCGAGCAGCATAGAGCGCAACATGTGGAACAGCCAGGTTCCCCGTCCGTAGCTGATCGCCTCGTATCCCTCCGGAGAAAGAGAAGAAAACAGCCGCGCGCCCAAGGTCACCGGGCCCGCATCCATCGGCGATTCGCCGTCCTTATTCTTGTCCACCAGTTCCTCGCGGTACCTGTCCATGATCTGGCGAAAACCAGCCGGATTCTTCTCCTGCAGCATCATCAGCGCGCTGTAGTTTGCCAGCCCTTCCGAGATCCATTGATCCCGATAGCTGTTCCACATGACCAGATCGCCCCACCATTGATGCGCCGTTTCATGGGCGGCCGTCTGCTCCTCGAGCAACCTCTGGGACGGATCATAGTGGAGCTGGGCACGTTCCTCGTCGGTGAGAAAAGCATAGGAAGACAAAAACACGAGCCCCGGCCAGCCCTGGCTTTCCCGCCCCGGCAGCTGGGTCAACGCCAGCCGGCTGTACGGATACGGGCCAAAACGAGCGGCGTAATACTCGATGGCGCGGGCCGCCGCCTCCGCCACCGACGAGGCATGCCTCGCGGGCGAGGGATTCGGCGGCGGAATCACTTCAATTCCTTTCGGATGCAGCCCCGGTTCCGAACTGGGAGGCACAACCACTTGCGGCGGCCCGCTGGGAAAATCCCGCTCGACAATGGCGGTGGCGTAGGCATCGACCGCTACTTTGCCAGCCTGCGCAGTGGCGACCTTGTATTTGCCCAGGTTGAATCCTGCGAAGGGAATGGGGCGTTCCGATGCCCAGCGCCCCGACTGCTCGCCCCCCGACCGGGATGCCTCATCAGAAGAAGGTGTTGGTTTCCCTGTCGCCACTAGCGTCCAACCGGGCGGATAGTGGAATACAAGATCGAAATCTGCTATCGCCATGCCGCGATTGGGATACCACGTTCCCCGCGCGCCGACGTAAAGCAGACCCTTGGCGGCTTCGGCCAGAACATCTCCCCCATACACAAAACGCAGATCGATCCGCTGTCCGGCTCGCGTGGGCTCGGGCAGAACCACAGCCACCAGATCATTCCCCTTGCGCGCCAGTTGGGTGCCTTCCACCGCAGGATTGTGAATGAATTCGACAGCGTGCCCATCCACCTCGACGCTTTCCACCTGCAGGAATCGCGACAACTCGAACAACAGCGTGCGCTGGCCCGTCTGCTTGATGTCCGCCTGCAGCCGCGCCTCGGCGTGGAGCGACGTGGGTGGCCTCACGTCAGTTGTAATGGCGTAGCTGCGAACTGCAATCCAGTCGGCCCTCGCCGGCTTGCTCTCGGGTTGAGAGGCGGGCGCCTGATTGGCCTGTGACCCTGATGTACCGGTCGAGAACGACGTCCACACGTCGTAGTAGGTGTCTCCGTTCGCAGCCTTTTTCAGCTGCCCAGCCTCAATGGGCTCGCCCGCCGTCGAATCAAAGATCACGTCGAAGATGCCAAGTTTCATGCCCTGTAACTGGACGTGCAGCATGCGATTGCCGAAGTCAACGCTGCCGGCACCTTCGGGCCGCGGATCCCCAACGGGAAGCAACCGGGAGAAGTCCACGAAGAGCCGCACCGCATCGAGAGCGGCCAGATTTCTGGCGGTCTCATTCCAGCGTGACACGAATTCTTGCGCATCTTCCGGCACCCGAAGTCCGGGTCGCAATTCCGCAAAAACATCGTCATTGAAACGGAAATAGGCAGTAGCGAAGCGTTCTTCGAGAATCGCCATGCCGGTGAACCGGCTCAGCGACTTTCGCTCGACCTGGTTCGGAGGAGTGAGCAAAATTTCGCCCTCACCTTCGAAAAATGCGCCCGTGGTTCGGCCCATGACATCTTGCGTGAATGCGATGGTGCCGTCTTCCAGCGTGAGGTGTATTGCCGATCGCTCCAAGGAAGCTTCCCTCACCCGGTAAACGCGGGCGGGATCGAGACCCACGTGACCCAGTTGCAGGTAGAGCGCTTCGGCCGGCCGGTTCGGCGGAGACTGGCTCACATCAGCGGCCAGGCAAAGGAAAGGCCACGCGCACACTGCCAACCCGACGACGGTTCCCTTTCCGAATCTCAAAGGCTCGCGTAGTACCTTGGTCACGTGGCGCGTCCGCTCCCTGTTGCTAGAATGCGCCTGAATGCGCCCCCCTGTCACCATTCTCCTTCTCACAGGCCTAGCGATGGCTTCCACCCTCGCCTGGAGCGACACGATCTATTTGAAGAACGGCCGCAAGATTCTTGCCGACCAGGTCCGCGAAAAAGGCAACCACTACGAGTATGAAATTGGCGACGACTCCTACGCCATTCCAAAATCCATGGTCGACCACGTGGAGGCTGGCGGCGTGCCCGCCATGTCCTCGGGAGGCGCGAAAAACCTAGGTGATCTTCCCGCATTCACTCCCGTCAGCAGCCTGGCGACCGAAGGTGACCTTCCCGCCCGCATCATCAGAGACGGGAGGGTCGACGCGGATGTGCTCTCAAGCCTCGAGGGCAAGGGCAACGCTGAGCTGAGCGCCACCGCCGACTTCATCGCAGGAAAATTTGAATTCGAACACGGCAACATCAACCAGGCGCGACGATATCTGGAGAGCGCGCTCCGCTATCAGCCAGAGAACTCGACCATCCTCATCTATTACGCGGCGCTGCTCGTACGCACTGGCAACGCATCCCAGGCGTTGTCCTATGCCCAGCGCGCCGTTCGCGCCGCGCCCGACTCCGCCGACGCGTATACCATGTTGGGCTATGCCCAGTTCGCCTCCGACCGCACGAAAGATGCCGTCGCCTCATGGAAGCATTCCCTAGAGTTGCGCCCCGATCCCGCCGTGCAGCAATTCCTGGCCAAGGCGCAGCGCGAGCAAAACGCCGAGAGCGATTTCGCCCAGCGCGAGAGCAGCCACTTCGTTCTGCACTATGAGGGCCGGCAAACGTCGGAGGCCTTTCGCAGCCAGATCATCGCCGCGCTCGAATCCGACTATGACGACCTTGCCCGCGACTTGGGCAATCCGCCGCGCGACAACATTCTGGTCACTCTCTACACCGAGCAGGCATTTTTTGACGTGACCCACGCACCTTCGTGGTCAGGAGCGATCAACGACGGCAAGCTGCGCATCCCCATCAACGGCCTCAGCTCCATGACGCCCGAACTGGCGCGCGTGCTCAAACATGAGCTGGCGCACTCCTTCATCACGCAGCTTTCCGGCGGACGCTGCCCTCCGTGGCTGCACGAGGGCATCGCCCAGATGCTCGAGCCGAAATCCCTCGGAGGCGACGGCCACCAGCTGGCGCAACTGTTCAAGGCGCAGCAGAATATCCCGCTGAACGCGCTAGAAGGCAGCTTCACGCGCTTCTCCGGTGTCGAGGCCTACGTTGCCTATGCGGAATCGCTGGCCGCCGTCTCGTACATCAACGACACGTATGGCATGAGCGATATCCAGCGTATCCTGCAGCTTCTCAGCCAAGGCAGCTCCACCGAAGCGGCTCTGCGCGCCACCATCCACTCCGACTACGGACAGCTGGAATCCGAAATCGGCAAATACCTCAGCGACAAGTACGGTGATTAGGCACCCCGGTGCGCTTCAAGCGTAGCGCCGCCGTCTTGGCAGCGTGTGCGGAGGTCCTCACCCGCGTTGCGAGCGCAGGATGCGCTCGCGACAGCCTACAGAGCCTGCCCTGAGCAAGCGAAGCGCGCCGAAGGGCTGCTGGCACTACCTCGTAGTTGAAGCAAGACCCTTCCACCGTGCTTGTGAACCCCGCCAGGGTTGAAGAAGAGTTAAGATATCAGGGAGGTCCGCACCCAGGGTTTGCCGGGTTGCGTGACCACCCAGTGGAAATTCTTATGAAGAGACTGTACTTCGCCCTCGTGTTGTCGTGCCTGTCCTCCTTCGCCGCCGCCCAAACGGCCGGCCAGAACGCAGCTCAGACCGCCGGCAAGACTCCGGCGCCTCCCGCGGGCCAGACCGCGGNTACAGCCGACTGCAACGACACCCGCCCTGCCGCCCGGCCAGGTGGTGGAAGAAATCATTGCGCGCGTCAACAACCAGATCATCACTCGCTCCGAGTTCGTGCGCAGCAAGGATCAGCTGCGAGACGAAGTCAAGCAGCAAGACCCCGCCAATGCCGACAAGCTTTACGCCGAGCGTGAAAACGATGTTCTTCGCGACCTCATCGATCAGCAACTCCTGCTGCAGAAGGGCAAAGACCTCGATATCACCGGCGATACCGAACTCATCAAGCGCCTCGACCAGATGCGCAAGGACATGAAGCTCGATTCCATGGAAGACCTGGAGAAGGCCGCCACCGCGCAGGGCATCTCTTATGAAGATTTCAAGCAGAACATGCGCAACCAGATCATCACGCAGAAAGTGATCGGCGAGGAAGTAGGCTCCCATCTGGGCAGCACAATTACGAAGGAGGAAGAGCAGAAGTTTTACGACGAACACAAAGAAGAAATGCAGCAGCCGGAATCGGTCACCCTCAGTGAAATCCTGATCGCGCCGAAAGTGGACGATTCGGCCGCGAAGTCGGCGCCTGCTGACGCTTCGACGCCGAGCGGGGAGGGCTCAAGCGCCCAGAATCCACCGGACGATGCGGCCCGCCAATCCGCTGATGCTGCCGCCCTTGCCGCCGCCGAAGCCAAGGCCAAAGACCTGCTCGAACAGATCCGCAAGGGCGCGGCCTTCGAAGACATTGCCAAGAAATACTCAGACGGCCCGACCGCGGCCGAGGGCGGCGGGCTCGGCGTCTTCCCGCGCGGCAAGCTTGCCAAAGCGCTCGAAGATCAAACCTTCGCCCTAAAGGCAGGCGAGGTCACCGACGTCATCCGCACCAAGCAGGGATTTGTAATCCTGAAGGTGACTGAGCATCAGGAAGCCGGCATTCCGCCCTTCAAGGCCGTCGAGCCCAAGATCCAGGACGCCCTCTACTACCAGAAGCTGCAGCCTGCCCTCCGCGCCTACCTCACCAAGCTCCGCGAAGAGGCCTATATCGACATCAAGCCCGGCTACGTGGATTCGGCCGCCAGTCCGAACGAAACCAAGCCTGTGGAACTGGCTACGGCCAAGGAAGCCAACGCCAAGAAACTCAAAAAGAAAAAGAAGCTGGGAGTGCTGTAGCAGATCTTGTAGGGCTGCATTCCGAGCACAGCCACGCCTAAGGCCAGAGGCACCTCCGCCTGCCGCCTCTGATTTACACTGTTTCCTGACGAATCCATGAAGGACTTCTACATCAGCGAGTGTGCGCGCCACGAAAACAAGGTCATCACCTCAAGCTTTGTCGTCGCCAGCAAGCAGATCAAGCCCAAGAAGAGCGGCGAGCCTTACTTGGCTCTCACGCTCGGCGACCGCAGCGGCCAGCTCGAAGCCAAGATGTGGGACAACGTTGAGGAAGTTCTCGAGGCCTTCGACCAGGATGACTACATCAAAGTCAAAGGTCTCATCAACAAATACAAGAACCGCTTCCAGCTCACCATTCACAAGCTGCGCAAGCTGGGCGAATCAGAAGTCGACTTCGCCGATTATCTTCCCAAGACCACGAAGAACATCGACGAACTCTGGCAAACACTGGCCGGATTCGTCGCTTCCTTTCAGAACGCTCATCTGAAAGCCTTGCTGGAGGCCTTCATGGACGATCCTGAAATCGCGGCGGCTTATCGCAGCGCTCCCGCGGCCAAGAGCCTGCATCACGCTTACATCGGCGGCCTGCTCGATCACGTGGTCTCGCTGTTCCGCTCCTGCGATCTGGCCTGCAAAAACTATCCGCAAATCAATCGCGATCTTCTGCTTACTGGCGCCTTTCTTCACGACATCGGCAAGATTCACGAGCTTACCTACAACCGCTCGTTCTCCTACACGACCAAGGGCCAGCTTCTCGGACATATGGTGATTGAGCTGGAAATGCTGCAAGCCAAGATTGCGCTCGTCCCTGGCTTTCCTGAGCCGTTGAAGACGGTGCTCGAACATCTCATCATCAGCCATCACGGCCAGTATGAATTCGGCTCGCCCAAGCTGCCCATGTTTCCAGAAGCTCTGATGCTGCACTACCTCGACGACCTCGACTCGAAAATGGAGGCCATGCGCGCCCACTTCGAGCGCGAAGCCGACCTGGAAAGTCCCTGGACCAGCTACAACGCATCGCTGGGACGTCCGCTGCTGAACACGGAGAAGTTTCTGGCGCCCAAAAAACCGCCGGCCGAACCCTCGCCGCCCCTGTCCGAGCCCGAAGCTGCGCCTGCTGAAGACAACCTCGAGCAGACCCCCACGCTGCCTGGCTTC
>OCOJ01033360.1_pt4 | contig 28359 bp, 25 predicted proteins | sample 1539251 | NCBI WGS metagenome assembly OCOJ01 (sample SAMN01911457, study PRJEB22624) | soil metagenome | biome: Soil | place: Malaysia | collected 2012-04-30 | depth RA_metagenome m
GCAAAGAAAATCGTGGAAAGGGAGCCGATGCCGTTGACCTGAGCCGCAACCCCGGCGTCTGCCAGCGCTTGGCGTAAACCTGCGACCAACTTGTCGGCGACCCCTTCGATTCCTTTATAGAATCCCGGCTTGCTCAATTCTTTAAGCGTCGCAATGCCGGCCCGCATGGCCAGCGGATTCCCCGCCAGTGTACCCGCCTGGTATACGGGACCCAGCGGGGCCACGTTGTTCATCAGTTCCGCCGGCCCGGCATAAGCGGCAACGGGCACACCACCGCCGATAATCTTACCCATTGTCGTGAGGTCACCCTGCACACCGAATAGTTGCTGCGCGGACCCGTTGTGAAGGCGAAAGCCGGTAATCACCTCATCGATGATCAAAAGCGCTCCGTGTTTGCGCGTGATTTCGCGGAGCCCTTTCAAGAAGCCATCCTTCGGCAANGACCACTCCCATATTTGCGGCAACCGGTTCCACAATGACAGCAGCAATTTTGTCCTTGTATTCGGCGAAAAGTCTCTCAACCCCGGCGAGATCGTTGTAAGGCACGTTTAGCGTGAGCGCAGCTAGTGCCTGGGGAACTCCGGGGCACTCGGCGATGCCCAGCGTGGCCAGGCCGGAGCCAGCCTGGGAAAGAAAGCTATCCGCGTGGCCGTGGTAACAGCCTTCAAATTTCACGATGAAGTCGCGCTTGGTCACGCCGCGTGCCAGGCGCACGGCGCTCATCGTTGCTTCGGTGCCGCTGGAAACAAAACGAACTTTCTCAAGGAAAGGGATGGCCTGGACGATCAAGCTGGCGAGTTCCAGTTCGAGTTCGGTGGTCACGCCAAAACTCGTGCCCCGCTGCGCCTGATCCGCAATTGCCGCGGTCACGGAAGGGTGCGCATGGCCCAGCAGCATCGCTCCCCAGGAACAGACGTAGTCGAGCAGCACGTTCCCATCAGCGTCGTAGAGGTGCTGCCCACTTCCCTTCTCGATGATCAGCGGCTCCCCGCCGACCGAGCGGAACGCCCGCACCGGGCTATTCACGCCGCCAACAAGAACCTTTTCTGCCTTTTCAAAAATTTCCCGCGAGCGACGGCGCTCGGGTTTCACAACCGTTTGTGTTCCCCTCATTGTTCCCGCCTAACAGGTTCGCGAAATGCTCCTGAACTCGTCATCCCCAGGGCGGGTTTGCCCGAGGGATCTGCTTTTTCCTTGACTCTTCCTGGAAGCACAATCCTCGCTCCGCTCAGGATGCTAATGGACCGCAATTCTCAGCAATCCGATGATCCTCAGGGTTTCAGCCAGCGTGCCACGTCTTTCGCGTGGTAAGTGAGGATGATGTCCGCGCCGGCTCTCTGAATCCCGGTCAAGATCTCCAAGACAACCCGCTTTTCCTCGACCCAGTTGTTCAGCGCGGCGGCCTTCACCATGGAATATTCGCCGCTCACGTTGTACGCCGCCACCGGGACGTCAAAACGGTCGCGCACCCTGCGGATAATGTCCAGGTATGGCAGCGCGGGCTTGACCATCACGATGTCCGCGCCCTCTTCCAGATCCATGGCCACCTCTTTCAGAGCTTCGCGGGCATTTGCCGGATCCATCTGGTAACTGCGCCGGTCGCCAAACTGCGGCGCCGATTGCGCTGCTTCGCGAAAAGGGCCATAGAAGCCCGAGCAATACTTCGCGGCATAAGCCAGGATCGGGACCTTTTCAAATTTGTGGCTGTCAAGCTTCTTCCGGATCGCACCCACGCGCCCATCCATCATGTCTGACGGAGCGACCATGTCCGCGCCCGCCCGTGCATGAGAAAGCGCTTGCTCGCTCAAAATGTCGAGCGTGGGATCATTGGCAATCTCGCTGCCTTCGAGCACTCCGCAATGGCCATGATCCGTGTACTCACACAAACAAACATCGGTAATCACCAACAGGTCGAGCTTCGCTTTTCGGATTCCCTCGATCGCTCGCTGAACGACGCCATCCGCAGCCAGCGAGCTCTTTCCCTGAGGATCCTTGGTTTCTGGCAATCCGAACAGGATCACCGCCGGAATTCCAAGCGACTCGACTTCCCGGCATTCCTCCACGATCTGATCCGCAGACTGCTGACAAATTCCCGGCATGGAGCTGACTTCATGCCGTACCTTTGTGCCTGGACAGACAAACATGGGGTAAACAAATCCGGCCGTAGTGAGGCGCGTTTCGCGGACTAAGCTGCGAATCTTCTCGGTACGGCGCAAACGCCTTGGGCGGTGCAATGGAAAGCTCATCCTGGTTTCACCCCTGCGGAAAAACCTGAACTTGCGTGCGCAAAATATTCAGACAAAGCNTCACCCCTGCGGACAAACCTGAACTTGCGTGCGCAAAATAGTCAGACAAAGCCTGGAGCACGGCGGGCACTGTTGTGTCGCGGGCAAGGACCACGCGCTCGACATGTATCTTGCGAAGCGCGCTCTCTGTCACCGGCCCAATTGCTGCGAACACGCTACGCCGCGACCACCCCAGAAATTTCTCGCTTCCCAGAACTTCCTGCAGATGATGCACCGCGGAAGGGCTGAAAAAAAGGACGGCGTCTGTCCCTTCCTGCGCTAGATCTCTCGCAGCGGCTGGGTCGGTTTTATCGGAGCGAATCGTTCGGTAAGCACAAACCTCCACCACATGCGCACCTGATCGGCGCAAACTCTCCACCAGTTCCGGGTTGGCCCGGTCACTTCTCGGCAGAAGCACTCGTTTCCCTCGCACTTGTTCGGCCAACTCCTCCGCCAGCGCAACTCCTTGGTGTTTCGTGGCAACGTAAGAGACCCGCAACCCCACATTCTCCACCGCTTCCGCAGTCGCGGGCCCAACCGCAGCGAGACTCACTCCTTGTAGTGCATCCGCCAACTTCATGTTAAGAAATTGGCAGCGCTCTTCCAGCGCCCGCAACGCATTCTGACTCGTCAAAAAGATCCAATCATAGCTTCGAAGCTGGCGAATCGCCTCATCCAGCAAAGACGGATCCTCTGGCGGCCCGAACGCCACCATCGGCAGCAAAATGGGCACCGCACCCTGTTCCCGCAACGCTTCCACCAACTGCTCACTCTGCTCCACAGCGCGTGTCACCACGACGCGCTTCCCTTTCAGGAATCTGCAGGAACCCTCATCCACGGGTGCCCTTCACCTCATCCAGGATGTTGCGTGCTCCGGCTTCGATCAGCAGTTGCGCCATACGCTCTCCGAGTTGGGCGGCCTGGTCCGGCGGCGCGCTGGCTTTCTGGCGCACATACTGCACGCCGTCCACAGAGCAGACCACCGCCTCCATCACCAGCTCGCCACGCTCGATCCGCGCCCACGCGCCCAACGGCACCTGGCAACCACCCTGCAACGTCGCCAGGAGTGAGCGCTCCGCGATGATCGCCGTGCGCGTCTCGGAATCGTCCAACTTTTCCAAAATTTCCGCGGCATCCCGGTCTTTCACGCGCGATTCAATCGCGATTGCGCCCTGTCCCACGGCCGGCAAGGAAATTTCCGTGGAGAGCGGTTCGGTAATTTTCTGACTCCACCCGAGCCGGTCCAAACCGGCCTTGGACAGCACGATGGCGTCGTACTCTCCGCTCGCCACTTTGCGCAATCGCGTGTCCACGTTGCCGCGCAGTTCGCGAATATCCAGATCAGGACGATGATGGCGCAGTTGCGCTTGCCGCCTCAAGCTGCTGGTCCCGACGCGCGCTCCCTGTTTGAGTTGCGCCAATGCTGTGCCGTTATGCGATACCAGGCAATCGCGCACATCGTCCCGCCGGCATACGGCCGGGAAGTGCAATCGCCCCGGCGTATCCGTCGGAATGTCTTTCACACTGTGCACCGCCAGATCGACCTTCTCATCGAGCAATGCTTCCTCCAGCTCTTTGATGAAGATACCCTTGCCGCCGATTTGCGTCAGCGGCGCATGCTGCATTTTGTCCCCAGCGGTCTTGATGATGACGATTTCTGCTTCGACACCCGCAATCTGAAAAAGCTGTTTGCGCACGAATTCGGCCTGCCAGCGCGCAAGAATACTGCCTCGACTGCCGATGCGCAGGGGCCTCACGGTTTCTCCCGGTCGGATAGATACAGGTCTCGAATCGCTTCCACACTCTGAATTTTCCTGCGCAGTTCCTTCTCCATGCGCAGCCGTTCCGCCGGAGAAATCAGCAGTTTCTCGATGAGTTCATCCATGAGGCTGGCGATGTGTTCGCGGTCCTGCGTGCTGAAGTGATTCAACCCCGCCAGTTTTTCCTGCAAAAAGGCAGCACGACGTTCCTTCATGCTGCCGCGCAAGGTGTCCAGAACGCCAATCAATTCGACGCTGGCCTGCCATGAGATGAATTTGGCAACGTGCTCTTCCACGAGCGCCTCGGCCTTGGGAACTTCGTTCTCGCGCGCATGGCGATTCTGTTCCACAATCTCCGTCAGATCATCGATGGTGTAGAGAAAGACGTTATAGAGCTCTCCCACGGCAGGCGCGATGTTCCGCGGCATGCCCAGATCCATCAGGAACAGGGCGCGGTTGCCTCGCGCGGCCATCGCCCCCTCAATAAGCGGCTTCGTCAGCAACGGGTCCTGCACGCCCACGGCAGAGACGATCACATCCGGCAGCTTCAGGGCGGTGTCCCATTCGCCCCATTCGATCACCTTTCCGTTATATTGCCGTCCAAACTCTTCGGCCGTTTCCCGCGAACGGTTGGACAGATAAAGATGGCCAATATTACGGTCGCGCAACTGCGAAACCACCTGCTCGCTGATCGTCCCTGCCCCAAGCACCAGTCCGGTGCGGTCGTTCAGCTTGCCGAAAATCCTTTCCGCCAATTTCATCCCTGCGGAAGCAACCCCCATCGGCCTTGTGCCCAGTTCGGTCTCCGCGCGGACACGCTTGCCGATTTCCAAGGCCGCCTGAAACAGGCGATTCAGCACCGGCCCAGTGACGTGGTTCTCGTGCGCGCGCAAGTAGGCTTCGCGCACCTGCCCCAATATTTCCGCTTCGCCTAGAAGCATGGATTCCAGCCCGGCGGCTACACGGAAAAGATGCCGGACGACGTCATGATCGTAGTGATGGAAGAGCGCGGCATTGAGGACGTCCGGCTGGACTTTATGAAACTTGCTCAAATAAGAAGCGAGCGCCGCAGCAGACTCTCGGTTGCCAACCGGACGCACACCGTACACTTCGCTGCGATTACAGGTCGAGAGCACCAGTGTCTCTTCGAGGATGCCTTGCGAGCGCAAGTCCTCCGCCGCGCGCAGCGCTTCCTCCTGCGAAAAAGACACCTTCTCCCTCACCTCTAGGGGCGCTGTGCGGAAATTCAGGCCGACGAGGACTAGCTCCATGCCGCGAGTTGCCCGCTCCTAAAAATACCGGTGGTATTGCGAAAAATAGAGGTTGACCACCGCAAAATTCACGACCACAAGGAAGAAATTAAAGACGCACAATTTCGAGGCCCTTGCGCCGCGCCAAGCCGCCGTTCTTGCCAATCGAAAGTAGACAGCGTAAAGAACCAGCACAAATAAGGTGAAGATGTACTTGGGGTCAAAGTAGGAATAGTGTTCGGCGACCTGCCGGTCCACGGCCAGAAAACCGAGGGACGTGCCCACGGCGATGGTCACAAGCCCCACCAGGACGCTGGTATGACTCATGCGCTCGAGCAGTTCCAAAGGAGGCAATCTCCACACAGCATCGCCCAGTTTCCGGATGCGAAGGAATCTCTCTTCGGCAAGGTAGATCAGGCTCAGTACGCAGGAAAGTGCAAATGCCGCGTACGCCAAAATGCTTAGCGTAACGTGCAAGGCAAAGACGACCCCGTGCGGGGTCGAAGGCGTCTTGGCATGTTCCGGCATCAGATAAGCGGCAAAGAAAAACGCCAGAATGACGGGGAGAACGAAGCCTCCGACCGTCCTTTGCCGATGATAGATTTCCAAGCACAGATAGGTGACAGCCAGAAGCCAACCAAACAAAGACATGGACCCTTGCAGGTCATGGTAAGGAACCGTGTGCGTCCCCTTGGCACGCATCAAAAGCGCTAAGTAATGCGTGACTAACCCCAGAAACATCAGCACGGTAGCCAGCCGGCCAGTCAGCTCCTTCCCGGTGTACAGGAAGCGAAGATAGAGCGTCATGCTGAGCAGGTAAGCCATGACGGTGGTGATAACGAACGTTTGACTCATCGGCTATGTCCACGCCGATCTGGGTGTTAGCAGGAACTCGCCCTTCCCCAGCTTGCGTGTTTTCTGAGATAACGCCAGTATATCGCAGTCGCTCTCGGCTACCACTCTAGCGCATCTGTACAGACAATATTCCTGCGGATTTGTTATCCTGCCTTCATACGCTTATGACCTATCAGGCCCCTGCCATGACCCGCAAAGAGCTGTTCCTGCGAGCCTGTCGCTGCGAGCCTGTGCCCCGCCTGCCGGTCTGGATGATGCGCCAGGCCGGCCGTTACTTACCCNCGGCTGCCAGTCTGGATGATGCGCCAGGCCGGTCGTTACCTGCCCGAATACCGGGAACTTCGGGCGAAACATTCCTTTTTGCAGGTTTGCAAGACCCCGGAGCTTGCCGTGGAGGTTTCCCTGCAGCCATTCCGGCGGTTGGGCGTGGATGCGATTATCATTTTCTCAGACATTCTCATCCCCGCCGAAGCCATGGGGCTGCCTCTGGAACTGGAGGACGCCGGCCCGAACCTGCCTCAGCCGGTGCGCAGTGAGAAAGATGTAACAAAACTCCACATCTTTGACCCCGAAGTCGAAACTGGCTTCCTGATGGAAGCTCTGCGGCGCACTGTCCAATATGCTGGGCCGGATGTGCCGGTTCTTGGATTCGCCGCCTCCCCGTGGACGCTGGCNTTGTTACATGGTCGAGGGCCGAACGAGGGAGGGTTTCGCCACGGTGAAGAACTTTCTTTACCGCGAGCCCAAGGTCTTTCGCGAACTGCTTCAGCGCATTACGCAAGCCACAATTCCTTACCTCAAGGCTCAGATTGAAGCGGGCGTAGCCGCAGTTCAGCTCTTTGACACTTGGTGTGGTGAGCTGAACCTCCAGGATTACGCCGAATTCGTCCTGCCCGCCGTGCAGGAAGTCATTTCCGGTTTGGCCGGCGCCGTTCCCGTGATTTATTACACGAAAGCATCGCATCACCTGTTACCGGCTATTGTAAAGACAGGAGCGGATGTGCTCAGCGTGGACTGGCGTATGCCGCTCAGTGAAGTTCGCCAGCTCGCTGGTCCGCGCTTGGCCCTCCAGGGCAACCTCGATCCCGCGGTGCTCCTCGGCCCGCCGGAAAAGATTCGTGACGCGACGCTCGGCTTGATCGCCGAACTCCTGGGTCGTGGACACATCATGAATTTGGGTCATGGAATTCTTCAGCAGACACCCGTGGAAAATGCGCAACTTTTCATTCACACTGCCCAACATGCCGCGATCCACGATTCCAGGCCTGCGCTGCAGTCGCAAACCTGAGCCCTGGAGGTATTTTGCCGTGTCCATCATGAATCCGACGCTGCGCGAGATGCATCGGGAACTCTCCGTCGGGGAGGAGTTTGTCGAGCGCTATAACCGCCCCGGCCCCCGTTATACGAGCTATCCCACAGCGCCAGTGTGGACAGACTCCTTCGGACCCAAGGAATACGAAGCAGCCATCGCAGACGCCGATCAGAAAGGCACGCCCGTTTCGCTTTACATGCATCTCCCTTTCTGCGAGAGCCTCTGCCTCTTCTGCGCCTGCAATGTCATCATCCAGAAAGACAAACGGGTCGCCCCGCCGTACCTTGCGACTCTGAAGAAGGAGATCGACCGCATCGCGCACGGCGTTTCGCGCAGCCGCCAGGTGATCCAATTCCATTGGGGCGGCGGCACTCCCACCTATCTTTCGCCCGAGCAGATTGAAGATCTGTTCACCTACACGCGCGAGCGCTTCAACTTTGCCCCGGACGCCGAGATCGGCATTGAAGTCGATCCCCGGGTGACTTCGCCCGCTCACATGGAGAGTGTCCGCAAGATGGGTTTCAACCGTCTCAGCATGGGCATTCAGGACTTCAAAGAGGACGTGCAAAAAGCGGTCCACCGCGTTCAACCCTACGAGATGACCCGCGACCTGATTGTTCTCGCCCGCGAACTGGGCTTTGACAGCATCAACGTGGATCTCATCTACGGCCTGCCCTACCAGACCGGCGATAGCTTTGCCCACACCGTCGAACAGATCGTCGGCCTCTCTCCGGATCGCATCGCCATGTTCAGCTACGCGCATGTGCCCTGGCTGAAGAAGCAGCAGGGTTCCTTCGTGGCGCATCTCCCCGAGGGTATGAAGAAGTTCGAAATCTTTCGCAGCGGCTTGCTGAAATTCCTGGAGGCCGGTTATCTCTATATTGGGATGGACCATTTCGCCAAGGAGANTCGTCGGCCTTTCTCCGGATCGCATCGCCATGTTCAGCTACGCGCATGTGCCCTGGCTGAAAAAGCAGCAGGGCTCCTTCGTTAAATATCTGCCCGAAGGCATGAAGAAGTTCGAGATCTTTCGCAGTGGCCTGCTGAAATTCCTGGAGGCCGGTTATCTCTATATTGGGATGGACCATTTCGCCAAGGAGAACGACGAACTCGNGCTTGCTGAAATTCCTGGAGGCCGGTTATCTCTATATTGGGATGGACCATTTCGCCAAGGAGAACGACGAACTCGCCGTCTCCCAGCGCAATCGCACCTTACACCGGAATTTTCAGGGCTACACAACCAAGGCTGGCGCGGACCTTTACGGCATGGGCATCACCGCCATCAGCGGCATTCAGGACACCTACGCGCAGAATTACCGCGACATCCCCAATTGGGAAAAGGCCGTCAACGAACGCGGCATTGCCACCATGCGCGGCTATCGTCTCTCCCAAGACGACATTATTCGCCGCGAAGTTATCAGCCGCTTGCTCTGCCACACCGTGATCGTCAAGGACGAGATTTCCGGGAAGTTTGGCATCCATTTCGACGAGTATTTCGCGCCAGAACTGGAACGCCTCAAGATGCCTCAGGAAGACGGCCTCGTCGTCATGAATGATAAGGAGATCCGTACTGCCTGGCTTGGGCGCATTTTTATCCGCAACCTCGCTATGGTGTTTGACCCATACTTGGAAAAGCAGCAATTAGCCGCGCGTCCCCTGTTTTCGAAAACGCTCTAGCCGGCGAGGTCCATTTTCATGTCGAACCAGGTCCAGGCACTGGTTGTGGGGGCAGGCATCTCCGGTCTCACCACCGCTTATGCTTTGCAAAAAGCCGGCATCTCCACAGTGATTGTCGAGGCGGGCTCTCGCCCGGGAGGCTTGATCCAATCCGTCCAGCGCGACGGATTTCTCCTGGAATGTGGCCCTCAAAGCTTTAGCGGTAATTCCAGCCTCACCGCCGTATGCCGCGATCTGAATCTTCTGGACGAGCGCGTTCTCGCTGACCCAAAAGCGCCACGCTACGTCCTGATCGACGGAAAGCTGCAAAATGTGCCGATGGGCCCCCTCTTGCTTGGTTCTCCCCTGCTGAGCGGCGGCACCCGCGGGGCCATTCTCCGCGACATTTTTGGCAAGAGCCGGGCCCCCGAACCTGACGAATCCGTGGCACAGTTTACCCGGCGAAAATTCTCCGCCACCCTACTGGACCGTCTGGTGGGGCCTTTCGTTTCCGNATGCCGGCGACCCGGAAAAACTCAGTCTGCGCGCGGCGTTTCCCATACTCCACGAAGCAGAGGTGGCATCCGGAAGCGTAGTTCGTGGCATGTTTCCTGCGATGAAGCAGAGAAAGCTAAAGAGAGGCAACCTTCCGCGAGAGAAACCCACGTTGCAGACATTTCGTCACGGCAACGAGACTCTGGTTCGCGCCCTGGCCGCGCATCTCGGGGACCGCGTGATCTGCGGCGTCGAAGTCACTTCTCTCGAATCGCTGGATTGTGGGCGCGCGCCCCATGCGCCGCGGTTTCGGGTGACTCTGCGCACCGCGAGGGGCGAAGAAAAACTGGAGACGGAGCGCCTTATTCTCGCGGTGCCCACCAATGTCGCGGAAAAACTCCTCGCACCTCTCCATTCGTCGTTTGAATCCGAACTTGGGCCGGTGGAATATGCGGGCGTCGCCGTTGTGTCTCTTGGCTATCGAAAAGCGGATGTCGGCCATCCGCTTGCCGGCTTTGGTTTTCTTGTGCCGCGCTCCTCAGGCTTGAGTGTGTTAGGCACCGTGTGGAACTCCTCGCTCTTTCCGGGGCGCGCCCCGGAAGGCTACGCGCTTTTGACCAGTTTCGTCGGCGGCGCCACTGACCCCGGAGCTCTTCGAAAGTCGCCGGAAGAACTGGTCGCCCAGGTTCACGGCGAGATCGCTCCCCTGCTGAACATTCGTAATCAGGCTCTCTTTTCCAACGTGACCATCTGGCCCCGCGCCCTTCCGCAATACAATCTGGGACACACCGCTCGCCTGGCGGCACTCGAAAAGTCACGCGCACAATTCCCCGGCCTGCATTTTGCCGGAAACTATCTGAACGGCCCGGCCATCGGCTCTTGCGTCGAACACGCCCTGAAGGTCGCCNGACGAAATCCGCGTCAGCTTCGCGAATTAGACCTTCCCTCTGTGCCGGTGGGCCAGGCGGATCTCCCGCCGTTTCGCTGCTTCTCTCCAACGCCGCCGCTCTTCGGCCGTACGTAGAATCAGGGGCGGCACGAGCTTCGGTTTCCGCGTATGCTCGTCAATCGCCACAAACGTCACATAAGCCGTGGTGGTCTGCTTTCTCTCCCCGGTGAGAATGTCTTCAGAAAAAACCTCCACGCCAACTTCTAGCGAGGTGTGAAAGACGCGGTTCACGTGTGACTTCAAAATGACAATCTCCCCCAAATTGACCGGGTTCCGGAAATCGATGTAGTCCACCGACGCGGTCACCATATAGCTATTTGCATGCCGGCTGGCGGCCATCGCCGCTACGATGTCCACCATGTGCATCACGTGACCGCCGAGCAATTTCCCCAAAGCGTTTGTTTGCGCCGGTAGCACGACCTCGGCCATTTCCGATGCCGATACGCGTACCGGCTTGCCCTTCATTGGCTCCTCTCTAAATCGTGTATCGCTTTCTTTGCGTAAGCGTGCCATCTCACTCCCTTTCCTGATCCGCTTTTGGACGCCTTCGACCCCGCACGTATAATACGAGACAACGCCATGGCCGAACAAAACAAAACCCGCCGGCAAAAGCTGGAGGAATTCCTCGCGAAGAATCCAAATGACGCCTTTACACGTTATGGCCTTGCTCTCGAGTGTGTGCAAGAAGGCGACCTCGCCGCCGCTGAATCCCACTTTCAAGCTCTCATCCAATCCAGCCCCGATTACGTACCCGGTTACCAGATGTACGCGCAAACGCTGGCGCAAAACGACCGCAGCGAAGATGCAAAATCCATCCTTGTGCAAGGCATCCAGGCCGCCATTCGCCTGGGCAATCAGCATGCCCAATCCGAGATGGAAGGCCTTCTGGCGGATCTCAGTGACAGCCTTTAAATTCCGTTCCGGAATGACATGCTATAGTTTCTGTCCGGAACACTGGTATGCCCGATACTGTCCCTTCGGATAGCCCGCAACCATTCTTCAGTAGCGTGCGCATTGTCTGGATCCTCGGCGCGGTTTGTTTCCTGATTCAATTCTCCGTCTGCGGTCGCTACGGCTACTTTCGCGACGAACTCTATTATCTGGCCTGCAGCGACCATCTGGCCTTTGGCTACGTCGATTTGGCGCCGCTCATTGCCTGGCTGGCGCGGGGCAGCCGCATTGTCCTCGGCGATTCGCTCCACGCGATTCGATTCTTGCCGACGCTGGCCAATGGACTGGAAGTAGTTCTCGCGGGTTACATCACCATGGAATTGGGTGGCCGGCGCTGGGCGGTTTTCTTCGCCTGTCTTTCCGTGCTTGTCACGCCCGTTTTTTTGGGAAATGGCACGCGCCTGGCCATGAATCCGCTCGAACCGCTCTTCTGGATGGGCTGCATCTACTTTATGTTGCTGGCAATCAACCGGCAACAGCCCAAACTTCTTTTCTGGTGCGGCGTTCTGTTGGGTTTTGGCCTGGAGAACAAGCACTCCACGATCTTTTTTATGGGAGCTCTCGTTCTGGCGCTCCTGCTTGTCCCGGAACGGCGGCTCTTCGCCTCGAAGTGGTTCTGGATCGCCGCGGCCGTCGCCTTCCTGATTGCTCTGCCCAATGTGATTTGGCAAATCGTGCATCATTTCCCGACGCTCGAAGACCTATCCAACGTCAAGCGCATGCACAAAAACGTGGAGCTGCCGCCTCTCCCCTTCTTCAGGCAACAAATTATGATGTTGAATCTCTTCAATGCCATCGTTTGGCTCGCGGGCCTCGGCTTTTTGCTGTTCCATCGCGATGCAAAAAGGTTTCGCTTCCTGGGCTTCACCTATCTCATTTTTCTAGCGGTGATGATGTACCTCAAGGGAAAAGACTACTACCTCGCCCCGATCTATCCGATGTTGTTCGCCGCAGGCGGCGTGCTCTGGGAAAAATGGACGGAGACTCGCCCGCCACTTCGCTGGCTTCGTGTTGCCTTGGCCGTCCTCGTTCTTGCGGGCGGTATAATCGCTGCGCCGTTAGCTCTGCCCATTCTCCCGCCAGAAAAAATTCCTCCGTACATGAAGGCACTCGGAATTGAAATGTCTCGCACGGAAAACGGCATGGTCAGCGAACTTCCTCAACACTTCGCCGACCAATTCGGCTGGCAAGAGATGGTCGCTACCGTCGCCAGTGTCTACAATTCCCTGCCCCCGGAACAGCGCGCCAAGACCGCCATTCTAGGCGGCAATTATGGCGAAGCGGGCGCCATCGATTTCTTCGGGGCGCGCTACGGTTTACCCAAGTCCATCAGTGCCCATCAAAATTACTATTATTGGGGTCCCCGCCAGTACACGGGGGAAAGCGTCATTCTCTTGGAGTGGAGTCTGGAGAATGCCCAAAAGTTGTGCAGCAGCGTGGAAGTGGGCCCGCGAATTGAGTTCCCCTACACGATGAGTTGGGAACACTACAACATCCTGATTTGCCAAAATACCAAAAAGCCGCTCTCCGAAGTCTGGCCTCGACTGAAAGTCTGGAATTAGACGATCACTGCGGCTTGAAGACCCCGCGCCCTTCCTGATCGCCGGGCGCTGATCGCATGCTCACTTCCGAAGAGAGCAGTCCATCCGAGGCACACTAAAAACTCGTGGTCAACCGCAGTGCGAAACTTCTTTGCGGCGCAATCGCGTTTCCGGAAAAGAGTCCGGCGAAATCGATCACATTCAGTCGTCCGTTCAGGTCGCTGCCATCTGCCTGGATCCGCACGCTGATCTTTTCCGACTTCCACAGGTCCGCACCTAATGACGCGCTGATGGCCAGAGACTGCCGGACCCGGCCATGCGGAATGTTGACCCGGTCGACGACCTCTTGCCCATATTGCTGAATGGCTTCCTGTACAGTACCGTTGAAGGCTACGGGCAACCCGCTCCCGAAATCTCCGCCCACCGCCGCCCAAAGCCGTTTCGTCAGCTCATACCGAAACCGCCCCCGTACCGTATTTCGCTGATCCTGCGAATCCCAGAACCGCCCAACTCCCTCCAAGGCTGGCGGCACATCCTGGCCCAAAAACAGCCCCCCAGTCACGGGAAACGATACGGAACCTACAATATACGAATAGCTCAAGAATCCGTTCAATTGCCCCCAGTGCGGAATTTCAATTTTCGCCTCCGCCCCATAAAGATCGGCGCTTCGGAAGGAAATCGGAAAACTGATTCCCGTATTTAGAAGCTGGTCGTCGTCGCCAAAATTACTCATCCGGCGGTCAAATACGTTTGCCTCAAGCCGCAACTGGCTGAAAAACGCCTTGGTCGCTCCGGCCTCAAAGAAGTTACCCAGCGAAGGCTTCACGGGGAGCTGCAGGAAATTCTCGTTGTTCAACTGCCTGGCGTTCGGCGAACTGGAAAGGAGGATATTTTCAAACGCAGGCGTCTGAAACACGCGGTCATACGAGGCGTGGAGCACCAGATTCGCCGCTTCAAAGTACCGCGCCATCCCCAGCCTGGGGCTGACCGCATTCTGATTGGCGAGCAGTTGGTAGTGGTCCCAGCGTAGCCCTGCGCTCGCCGTCCATTTTCCCAGCCGGATCTGATCCTGCACGAATGCGGATTGTTCGAGGTCCCACTTTTCCTGATAGAACGGTCCAAAGGTCAATGGTGTCCCAGGGCTGAATTGCGACGGATCCGTAATCACATACTGGAACGCTTCGTGCAAATGGCTCGCATCAACCTCGACACCCGTTTTCCATTCATGCCGTCCATGATGAATCGAGACAGACCCCTTCGCATACACTTCACGAAATCCACGATCCTGAAACGGAATGATCGGCGTCGATTGCGGATTGGAATTGAGATTTGCCGAATAGTCCCGCGCCATCAGGCGCACGTCAGCAAGTATGTTGCTCGAAAAAATGTGCTGGTAGGCGGCAATCCCCATCGTTTCAAAGATTCCACGGTCCTGCCGCTGGCCGGCAGCTTCCTGCACCTGTTCATTGGGCACCTCAAAGCGTGCCAAGCCGTGCCGCACCTGCAAGCTAATACTGTCTTTGCCGGTGATGTCGCGTTCGTAGCGAAAACTGTAATCCGCGGTTGTTCCTGTGTTCGTATAATTCTGAACTACCGGCGGATTCAGGTAGTGGTCTGTCATCGCGCCATCCACGCTGGCTGTCATCGTGTTCTTTCCCCAAGCGTATTGCGTCAATAGGTAGCCGCCCAGCGACTCATAGCTTCCGCCAGAGGCAACGAACTTGCCGTGCAATCCCTCCTGGGCGCTTCTGGTGGTTTCGACCTCCACGACACCGCTCATTTTTCTTCCAAACTCTGCCGGGAAATCGGCCGTGTAGACGCTGAGCGACTGCACGTCATCGCCTTCGATCTCCGGCCCAAAGCCGGGGGAACGGTTGTCCGTGAGCGGAACTCCATCGACCACGAATTGGGTCCCATACTCCGAGCCCCGCGGATGCAGGACCGCATTCCCCTCATACAGCCAGCCTGGTTGCGAATTCACCAGGTCTATGATCGACCGTCCCGGCAACGAAGACACTCGATCCTGAATCGTTTCCTCCCCGACGCGATGGATCGTCCCCGTCCGGAATGGATCGATCAGCGTGCTCTCGTCGGCCACTGTCACCGTCGCGCTCACCGGTTCAATAGTCAACTTGGCGTTGAACTCGACAGGTAAGCTCGAGCGAATCTCCACGACCTCCGAGAAGGCCGCAAATTCGGGGCGTTGGATGCGGAGGGTATACACGCCGAAGGGGAGGCGTTTTGCCGTCACGCTGCCGGAATCATCGGTGATGTAGGTTTGCTGGTACTGGTTCGCTTCGCACGTCAGTTCGACCGATGCCTTGACCCCGGTTTCGGAGGGATCCGTCACCAGCAGGCGGAGCTCCCCTGTGCTGCTCTGGGCACGTGCGAGGTCGACGCACAACAGCGCAGAGATAGCTGCGAGAAGAAAGAGCCGCTTCACGTGTTCGCTAGTCTATCCTTGCCAGCTTGGTTTCAGTCTATATGCCGGATTCTCTCGCATCAAAGATTCCGGCGCGAGACTGCCCGGAATGGTAATGACCTGATAGAGCAACGCAAAACGCTCGCGTCTGTAACAACTCAGCTTCGGCTCAACTTCTTTGCAGCTTTGGAGGGTTTGGTGCGGGAGAGAGGACTTGAACCTCCACGGGTGTTACCCCACAAGATCCTAAGTCTTGCGCGTCTGCCAGTTCCGCCACTCCCGCGCTGTTTCTCATGATACTTGGGTTCGCACGCTTTTCGCCAGTCCGGGGCGCTTCAAGGGTTTTGCTAGAAACAACCGGCCACGGCATGGATAATATGGAAACTTATTAAGCCGCCCGCCCCGGCGAAGGGACTTCTTCGTGATTCTTCAGCAGCAAAGCGATCCGATGATTGTGATCCGCCAGACGGACCACGCCTTTCTGTCCGGCTTTTTTGCGCGCGAGTGGGGTAACGAGATTTATTCCCGGCCCGAGCCGTTTCCCTCCTTTTGCCTGGCCGCCGCGGAACATGATAACGGCTGGCAGGAATGGGAACTCGCTCCGAGTGTCGACCAAAAGACGTTCATGCCCTACAGCTTCATGACGATTCCTACCCAGGAGCATGTTTCTCTTTACCAGCGCGGCATCGATCGCATCGTAAAGGTCGATCTCTATGCTGGCCTGCTGGTGAGCGCGCATTGCATGAGCCTCTACGACCGCGCGCGCGCCACCATTCCCGGTTACTCCGCGAAGTACGTAAAAGCTCCAGAACAGCATCTCGCCAATGACTTTGTCCAGCGCCTCCGTTTGCAGCAACTTCGTCTCAAGGTGGACTTGCGCAACGATCCTGTCACCCGGCCCTTCGCTGACGACAACCTGATCAAATTCAACTGTCAGCGCCTGGAGGCTTTGGACCGCCTCTCGCTCTATTTTTGTCTCGGCGAAGCGGAAGATACCTCCATCGAAGCCGTGCCCCTGAATGATGCCGGGAAGGAAGTGGATTGGGAGGTGCGCCCTGCCGGCAACAACCAGTTCACCATCTACCCTTACCCCTTTCGCCGGGATCCTCTGGAATTCGCCATTCTCGCCCGGCGCATTCCCAGGCGCCGCTACGTGGACGAACTCGAGCTTCAATCCGTTCTTGCTTCCGCTCCGTTCTTCAATATTCGTTCTACTGTACGCTCTCGCACCGCGGTCACCTCTTCCTACGCCGCTGGCTGACAGCCCAAACACTTTCCCTACTTTTCGGCTTATTTCGATTCCCGCACCTGCCGGTCTCCCTGTCTGCGTACATTTTGTGTCTCTGGTATCATGTCGTCGTGGGCTCTATGCCGCCGGATCGCATTCCGCTCTTTCCGTTGAACGTCGTACTCTTCCCCGGCGAGCAGCTTCCCCTGCACATTTTTGAGCCACGCTATCGGCGCATGGTACGGGAATGCCTTGACGCTAAATCCCCCTTTGGCATGCTCCTCGCGCTTTCCCACGGCATCGTGCGCGTTGGTTGCACTGCCGAAATCCTCGAAGTCACGAAACGCTATGAGGACGGCCGGATGGACATCGTTACCGTTGGCCGCCTTCCCTTCCGCATCGTGAATCTGTTCACGGAGGATCCTTTGCTCGAAGGCGAGGTGGAGTTTCTGACCGATGAAGATTCGCCCTTCGATCTCACCAAACGCAGGGAGCTCGTCGAACTATACGAAGCTTGCTACACCTTGCTCTTCTCTGGCCTGCCCAGGGACGTCGATACCTCTCACCCGGAGATCCTCTCCTTCGCGATTGCCGGCATGCTTCCCATAGACCTTCTCTGGAAGCAACAGATTCTGGAGTTGCGTTCGGAGGCAGAGCGGCAGGGCCGCCTCCTAGCGTATCTCCGCGAGTGGGCACCGCATCTACAGAACGTAGAGGCCTTGCGCCACCGTAGCGCAGGCGACGGCCGCGGATTGAATTAGTTTTTTGCGGACCAGCAAACCCGGTTCGCAGAGAGGGGCATCATGACAGCAAGTAGCTCCACGCATCCGGCAGGTCATTCCCGGCCGCGCACCATTGGCGAATGGAAGCGCATACCCGATTTTGATGCACGAACCACCGCTCTCTCGGTCAAGAACGAAATCCGTCGCAATCTGCTTCGGGCCATCGAGCGGACCGAACCTTTGTTCCCTGGTGTTCATGGTTACGAAGACACCGTCATTCCGCAGATCGTCAACGCGCTGCTCTCTCGCCACAATTTCATCCTGCTCGGTCTGCGTGGCCAGGCGAAGAGCAGGATTCTTCGCGGCCTGATCCAACTGCTTGACCCTGAGATTCCCGTCATCGCGGGTTGCGAGATCAATGACAATCCGCTTTGTCCCATCTGCCGTTCCTGCCGCGAACGGCTCGCTGCCGAGGGCGACAATACACCCATCGCCTGGCTGCCCCGCGACCAGCGTTACGTCGAAAAACTCGCCACCCCGGACGTCACCATTGCTGACATTATTGGCGATGTGGATCCCATTCGCGCGGCGCGCGGCGGCCGCGATCTCTCTGACGAACTCACCATTCACTACGGCCTTCTTCCCCGCGCCAATCGAGGCGTCTTCGCGATTAATGAACTCCCGGATCTCGCCGGAAAAATTCAGGTCGGCCTTTTCAATATCATGCAGGAAGGCGACATCCAGATTAAGGGCTATCCGCTGCGCCTTCCGCTGGATGTTCTGCTGGTCTTCACGGCCAATCCCGAAGACTACACCGCTCGCGGCAAAATCATCACTCCTTTGAAGGACCGCCTTGGGGCGGAGATTCGCACGCACTATCCCACCACGGTTCAGGAAGGGATGACCATCACCAACCAGGAAGCCTGGACAGAGCGCGATACGGACATCAAGGTTTCGGTTCCGGAGTATCTCCGCGAAGTGATTGAAGAAATTGCGTTTCAGGCCCGCGAGGACAAGCGTGTCGACCGGCGCTCTGGCGTGAGCCAGCGCCTCCCGATTACGACCACGGAAAGCGTGGTGAGCAGTGCGGAACAGCGCGCGGCGCGCATCGGTGAATCGCGCGTCGTTGCCCGCGTTGCTGACGTCTACGCCGCTCTTCCCGCGATTACCGGCAAACTCGAACTCGAGTACGAAGGCGAACTCAAGGGCGCGGAGACTATCGCCCGGGAACTCATTCGTGCCGCCGTCGGCAAAATCTTCAGCAAACATTTTGCCGACGTTAATTTTCAGCAGGTCATCCAGTGGTTTGAGGTGGGCGGCGAATTGAAGATCCCGGATCTCGTCTCCACCAACCAGCGATTGCGCCAGCTTTGCCAGATCCAGGGACTGATGGACCAGATTTCCAAGCTGGGCGTGACAAATCGCAAGGACGAAGCCGCCGCCGCTGCTGCCGCGGAGATGATTCTCGAAGGACTCTGGGCTCACCGCCGCATTGGCCGCAGCGAAGAGCGCGGTTTCTACGCCGAAAGACCGCAACGTCCCGCGGAACCCCGCGAACGCGACTATCCCAGCCGTCCGCGGCGCGGCGGCTACAACTGAGTTTGCCATGCATTTCATGGAGTTTTCGTTTGAGGACGTGAGATGAAAATCGTCAAATACGGCAAATACACTGGAGAGCCCGCCGATGCCGTCGATCTCGACGAGCTGATGAAACGTCTCGGCGACTTCTTCCTCCAGAGTGGCTTCGAATCGCAGTACTACGGCCTCTCCGAATTTGATGCTGCCCATTCCATGGAAGCCCTGCGCAACGCCATTCTCCGTGCCCTTCAAGAAGGTGAGCTGATTCCGGAGGACCTCCTCAACGACGAGCTGCGTCAAATGCTCGAAGATCCAGGCGCCCTCAACAATCAGCAAATCCGCCAATTAATCGACAAACTCATCGAGCGCCTCTCTCAAGAAGGATTCATCAATCCTCAACAGCCTCCTCAAGTGACACCGCCTCCTCCGGTGACTCCGGGCGGACAACTCGGCCAGCCGCAAGAGCGTACCGAGGCGCGCTTTGAGATCACCGACAAGGCCATCGATTTCCTCGGCTTTAAAACGCTCCAGGATCTCCTGGGTTCGCTTGGGCGCAGCAGCTTCGGCCGGCACGACACCCGGGACCTTTCCACCGGCGTGGAATCCGGTGGTATTTCTCGTTCCTACGAATTCGGCGACGTGCTCAACCTGGATATCAGCCAAACAATCTCCAATGCCATCCGCCGCGACGGCGCCAAGGTCCCGATTGACTTGCAGTACCGCGACCTCATGGTTCACCAGTGCGAATACCAGAGTTCCTGCGCCACTGTCGTGTTGTTGGACTGCAGCCACAGCATGATTCTCTACGGCGAGGACCGTTTTACTCCGGCCAAGCGCGTGGCTATGGCCCTCTCTCATCTGATTCGCACACAGTACCCCGGTGACACGCTCAGCCTCGTCCTGTTTCATGATTCGGCTGAGGAAGTGCCCCTCGCTCATCTGGCGCGTGTGCAAGTTGGCCCCTACTACACCAACACACGCGAGGGCCTGCGCCTGGCGCAGCGCATCCTGCTTCGCCAGCGCAAAGACATGCGCCAAATCGTCATGATTACGGATGGAAAGCCTTCCGCCCTCACGCTGGAAGACGGCCGCATCTACAAAAACGCATTTGGACTCGACCCCTTTGTCGTGGGCGAAACCCTCGAAGAAGTCAACAAGTGCAAGCGCGCCGGGATCATGATCAATACCTTTATGCTGGCGACCGACTACAACCTTGTGCAATTCGTGCAGAAGATCACGCAAATGTGCCGCGGTAAAGCGTACTTCACGACCCCCTACACGCTCGGACAGTATCTGCTCATGGACTACATGCAGCGAAAAACCAAAACGATCCATTAACCGAATCTTCGCTTTTTCTTTTTACTTGGGAAACTGGCCGCCGTTGATGATGCGCGGCTCTCAAAAGTGACATGCAAATATCTGCTTTTAGCTATCCGTAAATTTCGGCGCCCGGGCACGTATTCCAGTAACTCCTCCTCCCCCTGGAAGCGTCTAACCATGTAACGGCAAAAAGAAAACCATTCCGCGGGTGACGCGTGCCGTGCCCTGTGCGCCTTCGCCTCGGAAAATATAAAGGAGTTGTTTATGAAGATGGCGAGACTCACAATTACACTTTTTGGGGCTGCGCTCTTGTGTTCAGCGAGCGCATTCGCAGGAGAAATCAACAAAGGAAAGCTGGAATTAGCGGAAAAGGTCAGCGTCGATGGCACCCCGCTCGATCCGGGCACATATAAGGTCGAATGGGAAGGCAGCGGGCCCACCGTCCAGGTCATGCTTCTCAAAGGCAAACAGACTGTGGCCACCTTTCCGGCGCACCTCACGCAGCAAGGCGCTTCCAATCTAGCCGACGCCTATGCGAGCACAAAGGAAGCGGACGGTAGCAGATCGCTCAACACAATCTATGTTGGCGGGAAGCCCTATGTGCTTGAGGTCGAACAGAAGGCAGCCAGCCAGCAGCAATCTAGTACAAATCCTTCAAAGTAAATTACCGTCTTCGCCCATTCCTTTCTCTTCCAGCGGGAAAGGAGTGGGCGCCAGTTGCTCGCCACGTGCTGCGAAACAGCGCCTCTACTCTGGTCAGCCGTTGCGGTAAAATTAGTCCATGACTTGGTGGAGTAAATTGGCTCGCAAGTTCGGCCTGGAGGCGCCCTTGGCTAATATCGAAAATGGAAGTGTGGCCCCTGATTTTTCTTTGAAGGCAGTCGATGGAAGGGAATACTCGCTCGCTTCTCTTCTCGCGCGCGGCCCTGTAGTGTTAGCCTTTTTCAAAATCTCCTGTCCCGTTTGCCAGTTCACATTTCCATTCCTCCAGAGGATCTCCGAACGTTTTGCGGGGAAGAGCGCTTCGGTCATTGGAATCTCGCAAGACGATGCGCCAAGCACAAAGGAATTCAATCAGGAATATGACGTGAAATTTCCCACGCTCGTCGACGGCTCTGGGTATCCGGTTTCGAATGCCTATGGGTTGACCACAGTTCCGACTGTCTTCCTCGTCGCGCCCGAAGGCGTGGTCAAGGTGAATTGCATGGGCTTCGACAAATCTGCCCTCGAGCAGATCGCCGCCGAACTTGCGCAGCACGAACGAATCTCGGCCTCGCCGTTGTTCCGTCCTGACGAGGTCATCCCCGCCTACAAACCAGGCTGAGGCTCAAAAAACTAGGTCCGGTCCGGACCTGCCTACAGTTCAGAATTCCTGTGTTTCTCGCAGCATGTCCCGCTTATGCTTTGGCGGCTTCTTCCTCTTGTCCTCGATCATGCGCGTTACACCGGGAGCTAACCCGGCGTTCCGCGCTCTCCGCCGGGCTTCTTTCCCTTTGTCTAAGCGTTTTTTGTGCCGCCGCATTTCAGGCCTTCTCCCCAACAATTTCCTGGACCGCGCGATTCGTGTAGTTTACAGCCTTGTTGGTGGAAAGGCCCTTCTCTAGAAAGCGAACGAAACCTGCAAGTAGATTTGCCGGTTGGCCGTCTGATTGTTGTACGGCCCTCCCGCTAGCGAATTAGATTCGCCAAAGGTCGGGGATTGCAGGTTGCCGATGGGCAGTCCCAGGTTCACATCGTTAAAAACATTTCGCGCCATCACGCTGAACGTCAGCGAATAGCGGCGATTCGTCGCCCCTGCATCCCAGCCCCGGCCTCCTCCCCCTCCGCGGGGTCCACCGCCCGGCCGGCCAAACGTCCCGCCCATCGGTCCGCCGGGCCCCGCTTTCCCCGCGCTTTCGAGGACCGGCCCAAAACCAAATGTTTTGCTCAGGCGAAGGTTCAGCGAGAATCGACTGCCGCTTTCCCCATAGTTGGCAGGGATAGGAACGTAATTGAGGAAATCCTGCGCCGTCGTGGGGGTGAACAAGCAGCCGTACTTTGTCGCTTGTCCTGCCGGACACGCCACAAATTCCGGCCGTACGTTGAACACGTTGCTCTGGTATGGATCTGTTCCCGACGTGATATTAAACGGCAGCCCGGAGCTGGCCACCACAAACGGGCTCACCCGGAAGCCCCGCGGCAACCCGATGGTCCCTCCCAGGAACAGCCGATGACGAATGTCAAAACTCGCTCTTCCATAATCTTGTGCGATCTCTCCCGGAATGGACGCCAGAGTGCTCGCGCCCGAGGTGTCGCTATTTGCGTAGTTCAACGTGTAATAGCCAAAGAGCGAAAGCTTCGTCCCCATCCGTATGCTTCCGTTGATGATCAACTGGTTTTGTTTGAAAATCCCCTCGGATTCGTATTGGAACAGATTCTCATCCAGGCCCAGTGGCCGTTGGCCGGTAATAGGATCGAACGCGTTGAGATTGTCGGTGAAGAACTGGTGCACGCCGCGCGAATTCAAATACGTCACCGCAATATTCGCGATCTTCGTGAGTTGCCGCTCTAATGTCACTCCGGTCTGAATCGTATAGGGCGCATGCAGGTTGGGATTTGGCTGATAAAGCGTCGTCGTTGACGTCAACTGATCCGGCGGCAGCGGCGCGCTGCTCAAGGAAAACGTGGGGCTGGGAACCAGGTAGGCAATCTGGTAATTCGCCTGTTCCAATCCTCCCTGTCTCTCTTGCTGCAAGACCAGGTTGTAGGTGAACCGGTCGTAAAACAACCCGAATCCCGCGCGTAGCACGGTTTTCGGCGCCTTCTTCGCGCTTCCCCCAATGCCCCACGCAAAGCCCAGCCGTGGCGCAAAATCAGCCTTATTACTGAAATTATTTTGCGTCTCAAAACGCAACCCGTAGCTCACCGTGACGTTCGGTCGCAATTTCCAGTCATCCTGTGCAAACAGTCCCGCGTCCACCCAATTCACATCAAACACGGACCTCCCCGCCGTCTGCGCATAATAAGTTGGCGTGACCCCCGCCACTTTTTCCACGTACATCTGGTACTGCTGGATGCCGTTGAAGAAGAACTCGCCGTTGTAGTTGCTCAGATTCGTGTTGTCGTCCTTTGTCGCCCGGATTCTGCCCCCAAACTTCCACGAGTGCTTCCCGTAATTCATGTACGTGATGTTCTGGAATTCGTAGCGGTTCTGCAGGTCTGCGTTGGTGCCGGCCATACCGCTTCCGTTGCCCGTGAACGCGCCGCCCACATTGATCGTCGGCGCCGTGTTCAACGGCTTGGTCTCCGTGTCGTCATGCACGTACTGAAAGCGGCTCTCATTGATGACGTGCGCGCCGATCGTCTGGGTATCCGTCGCCTGCACGGTATGTTCGACGATGAGATCGCTTGTTCCCTGGGCCGCCAGCGTTAATTGGCCCACCGTGCCGTTCGTCTCCGTATTTCGCCAGTACTGGTAGCGCGCGCTCAGCGTGTTATTTGGCGTTAGCTGGTAGTCGATGCGCGGGCTCAAATTCGTCCGCGTCTCAGGATTAGACACGGCGGCGCTGTACGGCACAATGTTGTTGTTCGCGTCCAGAATCGTCGCGCTCACCACGCCCAGGTTGTTGATATCCCGCCGCTCGAAATTGAAAAAAAAGGATGCCTTCTTATTAATGGGTCCGCCCACATTCCCGCTGAAAAACGTGGTGTGATACGCCGGCGCTTCCATGCCTTCGGGTATGACCTCGAACGGATTCCGCGAGTTGAACGACGAAGCATTTCCGCTGACCTGCGCCTGCCCATGGAGTTTATCCGTTCCCGGCTTCGTGAATATCTCCACGCGCCCATATCCCAGCTTGTCGTACTCCGTGGAGAACGGATTCTGGTTGATTCGGATCTCGCGGATGGACGCCTTGGGCGGCAACTGCCCTGCCGTAAATCCATCGATATAAATCTGGCCGCCGTTCGGCCCTGCGGATGGCCCCGCCAGCGCCTGCAATTCCGATTGCAGTTCGTCCGGATCATCGGAAAGCGCTTCCAGGTCCTTGCCCTGCAGCACGATGGTGTTGGCATTATTCGACGGGTTCACGTCCAGTTGCGTCGTGGTCGACTGCACTTCCACCTTTTCCTGCTGCACTTCAATGCTCAGTTGTAGGCCTACGCGCGTGACCTGCCCTGCCGTCACCGCCACCCCGCTCTTGGTCAATAAGGCAAACCCCTCCGCCACCGCCTTTATCTCGTAGGTTCCCGGTGCAAGATCCTTGAATTCGTACACTCCCTCCTTATTTGTGGTCGCACTCATCGAGGCGCCTGATGGCGTAGTCAGCAATACCGTCGCCCCAACCACTGCCGCTCCCGATGGGTCCGTCACGTGTCCCCGCAGGGTTCCCCCCGGGGTCGGAGCCTGAGTCTGTGTTTGTGCCTGCGCTTCTGCCCAATTCGCGGCCAGAAGCGCAAGGCACGCAACACACGCCGCGCGCCAAAAGACTTTCCATTTCCCTGTTTTCATCCCTGATTCGCTTTCCTGTCTTCTTGTTGGATTGGACGTGTCGCCTTCGTCAAGGTGTGCCTGTATCCCCTCCCCCGCCTTGACTGAGGCTCCACGGGCTGAGAATGGACTCCGCCTGTCCGCGTGTCGACGCCTGCAGGATCGGCTCCACTCCTCCCAAAAGTGTGATGACCGTAGTTTGTCCATCGCCCTGACCTGACGTCGCCACAATCATTACGACATCGCCCTTCTGAAGATCGCTGAGCGGGCTTACGGGCAGTCGGCTCAACATCTGCTGCATGTCCCCGCCACCGTTTCTTGGCGAGCCCCCCATGCCTGCACCCCTCGCAGCCGCTCCCGGCCCTCCCGAAGGCGGAGCCGCGCCAGCAGATTGGTTCGTTGTCCCGGCCGCTGCATTTCCGCTCGCCTCACTGGCGCTTGCTCTCAAGCGCATGGCAATCCGCTGTGCCATTTCCGGAGGCACCTTGCGCATTTGCGAGTCGGCCGTGACCTTCAATTCCACGTGCTTTTTGGTCGCGATGTCGTCAACGGTTATCGTTCCCTTGTCGGCCTCCACCGCCACAATCGGGCCGGCAATATTCCGGAATGAGCCCGACACAATTTCGTCCGCTGTGAACTCGCTGCCGTCGGCGCTTCGGCTCCCACGCGCGCGCACCTGATCCCCCGGATGAATGTCGGTGATCGGCGCCGTCTTGGCATCATCAAACTTTATGGATCCTGGCGCGTACCGCCGCAGCACCGTGTCCTTCCCGGCGTGAATCACCACATCTTTTGGCCCCGCCGCTGTCAGTGTGCCGATGGTAATCGAGCCACTGGCCACATCCAAGCTCTTCACCAGCCCGCCAATCCCGTGCCGTTGCCATTCTTCCCGCTCCTTGGCTTGCTTTTCCGCAATGTCAGCCTTTTTCATCGCGATCACGGTCGTGGCTACCAGCGAGCTCGCGTCTTCTCCCGGTCGCCCTCGCACCAGAATCCGGTCCCCCGCCTGCAGGTCGCTCAGTTGAATCGCCGTTGCCTCCTTCAGGTCTTTTGATCCGGGGGGAACGCGCACCACGCGCACCTCTGCAGGCAGTTGCACCTTAAGCTCCGTGCCGCTATCGGTTGCCAGCACAAGCGAATTCGCGGTGATCGACTTGATCGTGCCCACCGCCGGCGGCGTCCGGGGTGCAGCCTGGCTCGCGGGATTCGCCTGCGCGTTCACTCCCGTGCCGCAGAGGAAAAACGTGACAATACCCACCGCCACTGCAGACACAATCCGCAACAAGCGCCAATTCTCCTTCGCCATACGATTCTCCCTGGAATCCCCAGGAGTCCCCCATCACTTTCGCTTCGGCAGGAGCGCCACTGACCAACACCTACACCACGACTCGCAGAGCGCCTGTCTCTGTCGTTTAGACGCGCCCCTTCCCCCAAATCGGTACACGCATTCTCCCCGGCAAGCTAGGCTCTGCGAAACGCACGTTAAGCCGATGTATGCCTCGTTGTGTCAAGACTAATCGCGGCGGCTTCCTGCAGAGCAGCGCCGGGTGCCCTACCCTTCTCTTTTTTTAATGAATTGGAGGCGTGGGGAAGTCGAAAAACCGAGCGTTAGAAGTCCCGCCAGGGCCTCCACAATGGAACGCTCGTGTAACGCACATCTGTGGGCCTGCGGAGCAATTCTCCGACCCTGGTCAGCAATTCTCTGACCTTGCTGAGCATCCGTTTCATCACGGCGAGTCTCCGAACATCTCCGCTCACAGTTGCAGCCTAACGCCGCACGTACACTCTGTCAACAACCGCGTGGCGCACGTTTAGCTCTCATTTCATCAGAAAGAGGCAGAGCGGTCACGGAGTCAGTAGTACGTCAGCTTGCGGCTAAGCACAGTGGGCGGCTGGTCAGGGCAAGAAGGGCTACTGATGGCTTGTTGTGTCCAGTTGCCGTAGCTATCGTATTGATAGGCAAAGCGAGTGACTTGCAACTCAGGCAGTCCGTGTGCCGGTTGCGGCGATTCGGGGGTCTTCGGTGGAGTGATGCCGATTTTTTCCAATCGAGCGCGTGCCTCTGACTGGAAAGCAGGGTTCGCAGTAAAATTATGCTGCTCCTCGGCTTTTTCCCCGTGGTCGTTGTACGCACTCACGGTGCTACTTTCAAGGCCCATGTGGCGCTGGCGCGTTGTCGTTATGCGGCCTTGGGTATCATATGTGTATGACATTACTTGGATTGGTTCATCGCCGAACAAGGCACTCGCAATCTTACTGATAAGCTCACTGACCCTGTCGACCTCTTCGGACGTCACTCGGTCCCTTAGTTCAGACGGAACACTTTCGACGAGACGATTAGCAAACTGATCAGCGAACCCCCGGGCGGCGTTTCCACAAATTGATTTTTCCTCACTGATCCGTCCGCCGGCGTCGTAGGTACGGACAAAATGGGTCACAACCTGGCCTTTGGCATCGAGGATCTGCGCTTCCGTTGGCTGGTCTTTTTCATTGTAAATTGTCGTAATCCTGCCTCCTACGGGAACACCAATGCCTGACCTAACCGCAGCGTCCCAGAAAGAACCATGGACCGCCACATGGCCGTCTTCAAAACGCTGGAGGGTTTCGGGTGCAAATGTCTGGATAGCAGTCTTGCGACCCTGCGCGTCGTATTGATACTCCGTACGGTCCCCCGTCTTGGTGCTGTGCGTGATGCTCAATAATCTCCCTACCTCATCATAGGATTGCAGCGTTTCTTCGCCTGGCTCACCGGATTTGCCGAAGGTGGTTTTGGCCAGCCGGCCAGCAGGGTCGTACGTTTGCGTGGTAACCCACTCTGAGCCGTCCGGATTGATGTGCCGGGTGCTAAGCAGTCTTCCGTCCGCAGTGAACTCCGTCGTAGTCACGTACCCGCCAGTGTGGTATTGGCCTTCTTCGACACAAATCTTAACAGGGCCGCGGAGCCCAGCCTTTTCACGATCGGTCATGGAAATACTCCTGCTTCATTTCTTTCCCTTCAACCGCTTCAGCTTCCTCGCCACGGCCCGTTCAATCGCGGCAATGTCTCGTTCCCGCTCTTCCTCTGGCAGCTTGATCAGGTGCTTGTAAATGAGCTTGGCCATGGCTTTCGCGCCCTTTTTCAGACTTAGCTTCTTCCTGTTTTTCTTCTTCTTTTTGCGCGCCTTCAAGACCATGCCCCTAACCGGCCTGTGCCAACGCTAACGATTTGTGAGCAGGCTCACGAGGGACGCTAGGAACACAACCGCACAGATAGAAATGACCAGGACTCGGTCCTGCCACCGAGGCACAAATCGTTCTGACGGCTTAGTGGAGAGCCCAAGAACTCCGGTCTTGAAGTATCTCGCCTTCCAACCATACAGAATCCCTATCGCCCCTACGACAACACCGACAATGGACGCTGGCTGGTATGGCATCATCCCATTTTATGACGACTACGGGCCTGATTTAACGCGAAGTAGGTAAGCCTCATCGTGGGCTGTTTTCATTTGGGTTTTGCGGCAATCCGCGGCCTTGTCGTTACCACACCTTGTAGGGCAGAAACTTGCCCGACAGCGTGAGTTTCACCCG
>OCOJ01033086.1_pt3 | contig 28247 bp, 20 predicted proteins | sample 1539251 | NCBI WGS metagenome assembly OCOJ01 (sample SAMN01911457, study PRJEB22624) | soil metagenome | biome: Soil | place: Malaysia | collected 2012-04-30 | depth RA_metagenome m
GGCGCGCCTTTCTCTCCGCCGAGCACCAGGTAGTTTTTTTCTTCCCCCATGGCTCCATCTTCGCACATCTATCGCATGGGGGGAGACTGGCTCTATCACTTGCTCACGGGACGGAGACAAAAAGTAGGTTATGGGCGACTGTAGTCCTTGGAAGTTGGAGTGACATAGTCCTGGCCGTATTTGTTCTTATGCTCGGTGGTGAAGTCGGGATTGGCTTCTCCGCTGCTCCGCGTAAATCACACTAAAGCAGCATCAGGTTACGCGGCGTCGGATTCGTCCTCGGGCTGAATCTCCAGCTTGCCTTTGGTCTTCTTTGCCAGGAGATAGGAACGGATGAAGGGATCAAGGTCGCCATCGAGCACGCNGGTCCACATCCCCAACGTCAAATTTCGTGCGATGGTCCTTGATGAGACGGTAGGGCTGCATCACGTAGGAGCGAATCTGGCTCCCGAAGGAAATGTCCCGCTTGGTCTCGTCGAGCTTATCGGATGCGTCCTGGCGTTTCTGCATCTCCAGGTCATAGAGTTTCGACCGCAACATCTTCATGGCCATTTCGCGGTTCTTGTGCTGGCTGCGCTCCATCTGACAGGCGACCACAATGCCGGTGGGAATATGCGTAATGCGCACGGCCGTCTCCACCTTGTTCACGTTCTGCCCGCCCTTGCCGCCGGATCGAAAGGTATCCAGCTTCAGGTCTTCGGGCTTGATATTCACTTCGATGCGGTCGTCCACTTCGGGAATAACAAACACGGAGGCAAAGGAGGTGTGACGCCGCGCCGCCTGATCAAACGGCGAAATGCGCACCAGACGATGCACGCCGGTCTCGCCGGCGAGCAGGCCGTACGCATTTTCGCCGCTGAATTGAATCGTGGCGTTCTTGATGCCCGCTTCCTCACCGGGCGTCTCGTCGAGCACCGCGGCCTGAAAGCCCTTGCGCTCGGCCCAACGCAGGTACATGCGCATGAGGATGGAAGCCCAGTCCTGCGATTCCGTCCCCCCGGCGCCAGGCTTGATGGTCATGATGGCCTTGAGATGATCGTTTTCGCCGGAAAGCAGGGTTTGCGTTTCAAGTTCGGCGACGTAGGTATCGGCGGCGGCCAATTCCCCGTTGAGCTCTTTCAGCAATTCCTCGCGCTGCTGTGCGTTGGACTCCGCCTTGGCCAGCTCGATATAGGTCTCGATGTCGCCGGTAAGAGACGCGAGTTTCGCGTCAGCGGCAAGCTGGTCTTCGGCGCGCTTGCGCTCTTTCAGGACGCTCTGTGCTTCCTCCTGATCGTTCCAGAAGTTGGGATCGGCGATGCGCTGTTCGAGGGCTTTCAGGCGCGCGCGGTTCTGCTCCGGGTCAAAGATAGCTCCGGACGAGGTGGATACGCTGGTCTAGTCCTTCGTATTGATGTTCCAGATCTTCAAGAATCATGCGCCTTAAGTCTTCCTATCTTTCTTTGCTTCTTTGCTTCTTTCTCCAGCAGATCACTAACAGAATACCGGAAACCATCACGCACATCCAGGCAAACCAGTCATTGAAGCGCGTATAGATGGTCCTATCGCTGCGAAAGTCATAGGGCAAATCGGCGGAATCGCGGACGTCCCGGCGGAGCACGCGCGTTACGTTGCCGTACGGGTCAATCGAGGCCGTGATGCCGCTATTGGTGTCGCGCACCAGCCAGCGGCGGTTCTCGACGGCACGGACACGCGCCATGCGCACGTGCTGCTCGGCAGCTTCCGAAGTGCCGAACCAGCCGTCATTCGAAATGTTGATCAACAACTCTGCTCCGCGCTCCACAAAGGCGCGCACTTCCATGGGATAGATCGCTTCGTAACAGATGAACACAGAGAAAGTATTGCCATTCGAAAAACGGCCCACCGCGCGGTCTCTTCCTTTGTGGAATCCCCCAACTTCCTCCGAGACGCTTGTGACCACCTGGTGAATGAAAGGAAACGGCTCATATTCCCCGAACGGCACGAGATGAATCTTGTCATAGGAAAAGGTGCGCTGCCCAATTTCATTCAACATGGCCGCGCTGTTAAAGGGCACGAACAGGCTGTGCTGCGCACTTTTCAAAGACTCCGCTTCCGGCTTCCACTCAATCACGCCCACGACCACGGGATGGTGGAATTCCGTCGCAAGGCGCGAAATGTACGGCCCAAAATGCGGGTCCTGAAACGAGAAGGGTGCTGGCGCTTCCGGCCAGATCAACAAGTCGGGTTGCCGGCCGCCCGGCGACGGTCGCAAGCTGAGGCTTGTCAGTTCTGCCATATCCGCTTTGTGGTCGGCGTACCAATCGCCCATATACTCTGTCTTTTCCGGAAAATTCGGTTGCACCACACGCGCCAGATGATGAGCTTCGGCCCGCGGAACAAATCGCGGGCCAACGGTCATCGCGAGCAAAAGCAGGACTAGCACGCCCGCCAGGATAGCGAATCTTCGCTTACCCTCGGTCGAAGGTCCGCAGTCGCTCCACAGAAGAAGTGCATTGAAAGCCGCCGCCAGAAAAGACAAGCCGTAAATCCCCGTGATGGTCGTTAATTGAAGCAACGCGGGATTCTCGGCGGGTGGATAGCCCAGCAATCCCCACGGAAAACTGATCTCCGGCAAATACGCGCGCAGCACTTCCGTCGAAATCCAAAGGAAGGGCGCGCCGATCAGCGCCAGCGTGTAGCTGCGCAGCGACAATCGCCGCACCGCCCAACCGAACAAACCGATGGAGGCTCCCCAAACCACCGCAATCAGCAGCAGCACTCCCCAGCCCGCGGCGTGCGACATTCCTCCGTGCACCGCCAGTACCTCTGCGATCCAGGGCACGCACGTAAGCACAAAGATGACTCCGTGCAGGAAGCCGCAGAAAAAGGCCACTCGCGCGCGCGCGCCCAGAATGCTCGAAAGCAGCAGCGCCAGGCAGAACCAGGCGTACAAGCTCAGAAAAGAACCATGAAAGGAAAGCGACAGAATCGCCCCGCTGAGTGCTGCCAGCAGGAAGCGCACGATCGCGGGAGTCTCATGCAGGCGGTGAGGCCGCAGGTAGGAATGCCAGGCCAGAGACGACATCAGTGTTTTACGTAGAACGCCTTAAAGCCCTCGTCTTCCAGGCCCTTCTTGGCAACATCGGCGGTCTTGCGGTCCTTGAAGGGGCCCACTTGCACGCGGTAGTACTTGTCCTTCTGCGGAGTTTGTACGTAGGACAGATAGTGCTTTTTCTGCAGGCTGCTGGCGATGGCCAAGGCATCGTCCTGTTTCAGAAGAGCCGCCACCTGAAGAACGTACGAGCCATTCGAGGTCATTGGCACGCTTTCCGCCGGGGCCGCATTCTTTGCGGGTGTGGAAGCCGGCTGAGGTTGCACCTTGGCCTTTGCATTTAATGCTTTTGCTGGCGCGGGAAACGCAGGCGTTTTCGGCGCAGGTTCCAGGTGTGGCTCGCTCTTCGGCGGCTTGTTATTGCCATAAAATTCCCAGTCCGAATGTGAAGAGGTCGTTGCGGGATCGGATTCGCTGGTTGCGGCGGGCGGCTCTACGGGCTTTTTCGCCGAGGCATTTGTCTTGGGAAGAACGGCCGGCTCAGATTTATCGACGGTGTTGAAGGAAGCTCTAGCCTGCCCCTCGGACTGGTTCCGCCCCATCACGTATCCCAGCGTGAAAAACACTGCAGAAAATAACAGCATCAGCAAAAACAGCCCGATGACGTGCTTGCTCTCAAGCACACGTTCGCCGGCAGTCCGTCTTCCCCCAGAAGCCATCCTTATTTTGGCGACCCCCCGATCACCTGCACCCACTTATTAATGATATCGATCGGCAAGGGGAAAACAATCGTTGTGTTCTTTTCGACACCTATCTCCGTCAAAGTTTGCAGGTAGCGGAGCTGGATGGCGGAGGGCTGGGTTTCCAGCACCTTCGCGGCTTCTGCGAGCTTCGCGGAGGCTTGGAACTCGCCATCGGCGTGAATAACCTTGGCGCGGCGCTCGCGTTCGGCTTCCGCCTGCTTGGCGATGGCCCGCTGCATCTGCTCGGGAATGTCCACCTGTTTGACTTCGACCTTGGCGACCTTGATTCCCCAGGGTTCCGTGTCCTGATCCAGAATCACTTGTAATTTGGAGTTCACTTTCTCGCGTTGCGACAGGATTTCGTCCAGTTCGAATTGGCCAACCACGCTCCGCAGCGTGGTCTGAGCGAGCTGCGAGGTGGCATATTGATAATTTTGCACCTGGGAGAGCGCCAGGTTCGCGTCCACCACGCGGAAATAGGTGACCGCGTTCACTTTCACGGACACGTTATCGCGCGTGATGATGTCCTGCGGCGGCACGTCCAGCGTTTCCAGCCGCAAGGACATACGGTAGAGAACTTCAATGGGCCAGAACACCAATCGTATCCCGGCTCCTTTGGCCTCTGGCAGCAGCCTGCCCAAGCGCAGCACCACGCCGCGCTCCCATTCCTTGATGATGTACAGCGAATTCCAAAGCCAAATCAAAAACAGGCCCAGGACGATCAACATACCTAGTCCGCCGACTTGTAGCATTGGTCCCTCCTGAACGAACCTCGTCTCACTTGCCGCTGGACGCTCCGGCGGGAGTGGGCTCAACTTCGAGCTTCAGTCCGTCGACCCGGAGCACCCGAACTTTTGTGCCTTCTTCCACTCGGACTTTCGAGAAGGCGCGCCACAATTCCCCGTGAACCCGAATCATGCCTTCACCTCTCTCAGGGAGCGCGATGGTGACCACCCCTTCCTCACCAATCATTTCCTCTTTGCCCGTGGCGCTTTTCCACCTTCGCGACTTCAGCACCAGCCGCATCAGAAATACGGTGAGAAACGCGAACGGCAGCGTCGTTGCCAGGGCCACGCCCACACTCACTCCCGCCGGGACCAAGGGTGAGCGGAAGAGAAAGATCGTTCCGAGCAACATGGACGCGATCCCACCCACAAGGAGCACCCCATGACTTGCAAGCTTTGCCTCCAAAATGAACAGAACCAAGGCCAGGATAATTAGCAACACGCCCGCAAAATTCACCGGCAGAAGTTCCATCGCGTAAAGCGCAAGTACCATACAAATGCCGCCAATCACCCCGGGCGCCACCATGCCGGGGTGCGTGAATTCCGTATAAAGCCCCAAGGCTCCAACCAACAAAAGAAGGAACAACGCATCGGGTTGAACGATACGCGTCAGGAACCTTTGCCGCGCCGAAAGGTGAAATTCAGCCAAGCTGTATTTCTCGAGAGACAGCGTCATCTTGCTCCCATTGAAACGGGTAATCTCGCGCCCGTTCAACTCATGGAGCAGTTCGTCTTTATTTTGCGCAACGATATCGATCAGGCGCCCTTCGAGAGCTTCTTTCTCCGTGAACGCGCGCGCCTCCGTGATGGCAGTTTCCGCGAGTTTCGGGTTCCGGCCCCGTTTTTCCGTGAAACTGCGGAGAAAGGCGGTCGCATCATTGTTGATTTTCTTTCGAAGGACTTCGTCCATGGGCATGGAGAACCAACCGTTCATCAGAATGGGCGTGGCCGCGCCCGCGCGCGTTCCTGGCGCCATCGCTGCAATATCGGCGGAGAGCAGAATCATGAACCCGGCCGAGGCTCCGCGCGCCCCTGCAGGATCCACATACACCGCGACGGGCACTGGCGAATCGAGGATATGGTGGATGATGTCGGTCATCGAATCGCTCAACCCGCCAGGCGTATCCATGGTGATGAGCACAAGGGCAGCGTTACGCTTGGCCGCGTCCGCCAGCCCCTCGTCGATGTAGTTCGCCAGGATGGGCGCCACCACTCCGTCCAGCTTCAACTCCATCACCAAAGGCGCTGCGGGATTGTCCGATGCTGTCATGTCGGATGGAAGCAAGGGCAAGAGCAGCATCGCGGCCCCGAGCATAAACATCATTCCCAACGTGAATCTTGTGTTCCACATTCTTCCACGAGCGCTCACTGGGCACCTCCCGTGGGTTTCGTTTTCATCAAATGGTCCAACAAATCCTTCGCTTCCGGATAATTGGGCGCTAGCTTCACGGCCTTTTCGGCCTCGGCCCGGGCCAAGTCCGGCTTCTTCTGTTCCAGGTAGACACGCGCAAGCATGGTGCGAACCGCCGCAGAATCGCGCTCCGCCAGCGACAACCGCAATTCCTGCGCTGCTTCCTCCAGTTTGCCACGCCGGTGGAGAATTTCCGCAAGTTCCGTATGCGCGCTGGCGTTATGCGGATCGGCCGCAAGCGCGGCGCGGAATTCTGCTTCGGCCGCGTCAAGACGCCCGGCGCGCAATTCCTGCCTGCCGCGGCGAAGATGTGTCACCGCACCATCCTTGGGAACAACGGGATCCCCTGCATGGTTTTGCTGCGTCTGCGGACCCTCGAGTTCCAACCGGAGCGAGGTAATATCGAGTTCTCCCATAATTCTTTGGAATGGCGTCAGAGAGTCGCTCTTCTTGGGGTCCAGCTTCAAAGTGGGGAGTTCTTCTTCGCCGAATATTTCTTCTGCCGCCTTGCGTGCAGCCGCGGCTTCTGCTTTTTTTCCGGACCTGTCCAGGCTGTAGATCAGAAACATCCGGTTTTCTTTGTTGTCGGGCTCCCGCCGGACCGCTTCTTCAAAGTGTGTGATCGCCGCGGCATATTCTTTCTGCTGCAGAGCCAGCAGCCCGAGATTGAAGGGGTAGTCGTCTTCCTCGGGATCGATATCGCTTGCGCGGCCGATGGCCGTGAGCGCCGGCGCAAGCTTCTCCTGCCGGGCGCGGGCAATCCCCAGGTTGTTGAGAATTTCCGGCAGATCTGCCCCACTGACCAGATCGTGGTGGAGATTCTCTTGCAGCCCCGCAAAAATCTCCTCCGCCCGGTCGGCCTGGCCCATGCGCAGCCGGCAGACTCCCGTGGAAAACACAGCCTCCGCGCTCCGTGGGTGCGTCTGCGGAACGAGCCCAAACCAGGGAAGCGCGGACGCGCAGTCGTTCCGCAGGAAGTACACCTCCGCGATAGCAAACGATGGGTCCGGCCAATCCGGTTCCAGGCGTGCTGCTTCTTTCAAGTCGCGGAGCCGCGAAGCATCGTCGTTCGCCAACAGCCCTCGGATGTATCGCTCAAACGCCGGGAGACTCAGCGGACGTTGCAACCGGGAAAAATCGCTCAAACTGAGGGGGAACTCAGGGCTACCTGTACCGAGCAACCGCCACACCAGCTTGTTGTGCAGCTCCATGAGCGATGCGAGTGGACCACTTTCCCGCACTTCCGGAAGCAGCGCCACAGGACTGACGCGCAGCAAACGCGCATCCACCGTGAGATTCTGCCCGTCCGAGGTGAAGCTCCCGAAAACAACGTAATCCGCATCCAGCTCTTCGGCGATGTGCAGCATGGTTGCGCGGCTCACCCTCGCCGAAGCCGGCAAGCCATAGACCTCCATCTCGTTCGCCCGTCCGTTATGCGAATACACCTGCTGGCCTGCCGCGGAAAGCCGCTGGATGGTCAGCTCCTCGAGTCCTTCGCCAATCCATTCCAGACGGGGCGGAGCCCCTGCGTTTTCGAACGGAAAAACAAGAAAGATGCCTTCCTGGGGAACTGCGGGGCGGGTGGCAGCCGCGCCGGATTGCCTGGCACAGAGCTGACCCGGGCCCATCAGAACAGCGAGTGCGAACAAGGGATGGCAGAATCTGCGCATGCGGAATGAGCGGACTCTCACTCTAAGCCCATTGTAGCAGAGGGTAATGCTGGAATTGTGCCGTACGCCGCGCAAAAAAGGCCGAGCCATTGATGCGGCGGAAGTCTCCTTCTTAGGCGGGGCCCAGGGCACTCGCTCTCACGCCAATTACTCTTGCCACTTATGGCTGTGTCGTGTCCGGCGTCTTCCCCGAAAGTATTTCCTGAATGGAGGGATTCTTAACCACCTTGGCAAAGGCCACATCGGAATTGACCGAGTTCATGTCCTGATAGCCTTCATCCTTGGCCTTTTTCAGGTACAGCGCGCAACGCTCCACGTCTCCCGATTCCGCGAAGGACTTTGCCAGGAGGAAATAGAAGTGTGCGCGATCCGCCGCGATCGAGCGGTCCTGAACGACCGTGCCGGAATGCGCTTTTGTGGGGTCGAATGCGTACGGGTCCAGTTCCACAGCCCTGCGAAATGCGGCGATCGAGTCCTCGTACTGCTTCTCACCAAAATAGGCGTACCCGAGGTTCAGATAAAACGGCGCAAAGTCCTCGCGCACGTTGATGGCCCGCTTGTAAGCCCGAATGGCTTTCGCGTATCTTTTGCGCTCGTAATAAATGGTGCCGATATTATTTTGCGCGTCCGGATAATTCCGATCGAGCTTTACCGATTTCTCATAACACTTCATCGCAGATTTCAAGTCCATCTGATTGTGCAGGCTGATACCCAGTTCATTCCAGTACACCGCGTTTTTCGGATGCTCTATGGTCAGCTTGTGGAAAATGTCCTGTGCCTCGCGATACTGTTTGCGCAACAAATACAACCGGCCAAGTTCCTCGTCGGATACCTTTTGCGCTTCGCCCGTGCTCGTCGCGCTGGCGGTCTGATGCGCCGGAGGATTGTCGCTTGGGGTCTGGGCAAAGGCAGGAAAAGCGAGAGAAATAAGGAGGAAGGATCCGGCTGGAATCGCCAAGGAATGCCTGGTCATGGCGAGTCTCCTTTGTCCCGAGCGGGCTTGTCGGGCTCTTTCTTCTTCTTGTCTCCAAAGATACCAAAAATCTTCTGTAAAGGCCCTTTTTTCTTCTGGGTGGCCTTGGCGGGATCGACACCCTGGGTTTGGTCCGGGGATTCTGCATCCCTTAGGGCTGGTTGCCCCGCTACCCCATCGGCGCCAGACTGCGGCGGCTTTGGACCGCCCCCGCCAAAGATATGCGAGAGAAAGGAACCGGCGGAGGTTGCGGGCCCGTGCCCCCCATGCAGTTCGCAGAGTTGCGTGGGTCCCGAGCCTGCGATATAAACCTCGTCCCTTGTCGCGGGACACAGCGGCGTGGCCACCTCCAGAGTGTCGGAGTCAATCAGGATGGAATCGACTCCCTCCGGCTTCTCGAACTCCTTTACGTCACGATAGCCCGGCAAGGCTGTCGCACGAATCATGAAGTCCGCCCAGATCGGCGCGGCCGTGGCGCCTCCGGACAAGCCGAAATCGCGATTGTCATCGAACCCGATCCAGATCACGCACACCAGGTTCGTTGTGAATCCGGCAAACCAGCCATCTCGCGACGTGCCCGTCTTCCCCGCCGCCGGCAGCGTGAACCCCCTGGCGCGAACCTGCGCGCCTGTGCCCTTGTTGAGCACGTCGATCAGGATGCTGTCCACCAGGTAAGCCACCCGCGGGTCCAGCGCCAGCTTATTGACTGGCGTGTTCCTCTCCAGCGCATTTCCTCCGGCACTCACCACGCTTTTCACGTACATGGGCTCGGCGCGCGTGCCCATCGTTGCAAACGCCGTGTACGCGCCTGCCACTTCCACGGGCGTGAGCTCGTACGCCCCCAGTGCCACTGCCGGAGTAGGCCGGATGTTCGAGCCCAGCCCCATTTGCCGCGCAATCTGCACCACTCGGCCGTAGCCCACCATCTCCGCCACTTTCACCGTGGCCACGTTCAGCGAGTTCGTCAGGGCCTGGCGTACCGTAACTTTGCCCATGAACTTTTCGCCGTAATTGTTCGGCGTATATTCCTGGCCATCGAATTCAAACACCGTGGGCTCATCATCGATCGTCGTGGCCGGTGTGACCAGCGGCTGCGCACCGTCCACCGCATTATTGAAGGCCGCCGCGTACACGAACGGCTTGAAGACGGAACCCGGCTGCCGGTGGGCCAACGCATGATTCAACTGGCTCTGGCCGTAATCCCGGCCGCCCACCAGCGCTTTGATTTCTCCCGTTCGCGGATCCAGGGCCACCAGCGCCGCTTGCACTTGGGGAACCGGCTCCGTAATTCCCTTTTTGGCGTTTGCCTTTCGCTGCTTCTCGTATTTCCTGGCCAGCAGCGCATCCACGTTTTTCATCCCGCCGTCAATGGCCGCGGCTGCCGCGCGCTGCAGCTCCGGGTCCAGGGTCGTATACACGCGGTAGTTCGAACTCAGCAGATCCTGCTCCGTGTAGTTCTCCAGCAGGTGGTCTTTCACCATGTCCACGAAGTACGGCGCCTCATTGCTGCTGACCGCGGTGCGAACCAACTTCAACGGCAGGCGTTTGGCTTCCTGGACGTCCGCTCCGGTCACATACTTGTTTTCCTCCATCTGTGCCAGTACGCGGTCGCGCGCCTGCGCCGCGCGTTCCGGATGCCGGTCGGAAACCGAATAGTAGTTCGGTGCACGGATCAGTCCGGCCAGAAAAGCGCATTCGGGAAGGGTGAGCTGCCGCAGATCTTTGCCAAAATACGCGACGCTGGCCTCGGCAAACCCGCGCAGCCCGAAGCTGCCGCGGTTGCCGAGGTACACTTCGTTGGCATACATCTCGAAAATCTGTTGCTTGTTGAAGCGCTGCTCCAGCTCAAAGGACAACATGGCCTCCGCAAGCTTGCGCTTCCAGGTGCGGTCCGTCGTCAGGAAGTACGTCCGCGCCACCTGCATGGTGATGGTGCTGGCGCCTTGCATGTGTTGGCTGTGGCGGATATCGGCCCAGGCCGCCCCGAAGATGCGAATGAAGTCAAAGCCGGGATGTTCGAAGAATCGCTTGTCCTCCGCGGACAGAATTGCCTGCACCAGGATGGGCGGCAAGTCCTCATAGCGAACCGGCCGGCGCTTTTCGCGGGAACTGTCGAACAGGTTGGTGATCAGTTCGGGTTCGATCTCGGCGGTGCCCAGGTCTGATCCACCCGCCAGCGGCCGGATGGCGCGAATCACTCTGCCATTGAACTGCACGGCCAGGGCATTCGCTCCTCCAAAGTACGACAACTTCGAAGGTCTCACGTCCACGACGTTGCCCTGAACCGTGTATTGCCCCAAAGCCTGGTCGTCCGCTTCCGGACGGTAGCCGGCGCGCTGCAGGTACGTCACCAGATCATCGCTGCCCCAGGCTTGCCCATCGGAGATCCGCTCCGGCGCCGAGAAGATTTCCGTGGTGTTCTGCAGGATGTGGCCAGACAGGCGGGCATCGATCATCCGCGCATACTTCACGTAATAAAAAGTGAAGATTCCCGCCGCTACGAGGAAGCAGAGGGCTACGAAGCCGAGCAGGCCAAGACCGAAGGCGGAGGTCCAGAACCCCTTTTGAAGACGAAAGCGCAAAGACGGATTCCCCCTTGGGCTGGCCACTATCTATTGTCTCGCATTCGCGAATCGGAGCAAACTTGCACGATCGTTCAGTTGGGGCGATGCGTCCGGGCTCGCCGGCCCCGGACAAGGTGCTACTTCATGATATCGATGCCTTCGGAAGAGGGCGAAAAATTCATGTCCGTCTTGTATATCAGAAAATCGACCGGCACCGTGTAATTCACGCTGATCTGTAGGCCATGGTTGGTGGTGGCTACCTTGACGTCCTCGCGCTTGGCGGGAATATCCAGGTCCTGGATGGTTCGGAAAATGTTGTCCTTGATCTGGTCTTCTGTGTAACGATTCACCACCGCGAAGCGCGCCTGCTCGGTAATCTTGTCTTTGAGCTGATAATCCGCAACATACACGGGCACTATCTTGACGGCGACATAGACGGCGACAGCCAGGATCGCAAAATAGACGAGCGCTTTTAGTCTACCCTCGCCCCGCTGCGCACGCAGGGAACTCCGTAATTTCCGGTTCACGAAAGAGCACTCCACAGGCCGTTGCCGGCTTCTAGCCGGTCGGCGAAATATCCCCCACCCATACAATCACGCTAGCACCCTAAAGAACGGCTGTCGACAAATGGCGAAAGCAGGTGTTCTATGAAGGCAACTCCCTGGCCCTTGGGTACGGCTTGGGGCTGGCCCCGCCTTTAATAGGCACGGGCAAAAATGGCCCGATCCTTCGCCGCTTTTCCGCAATAAATGCACGTCCCAGAGCCGCTGCCCCCGCCGTTGCCCAGAACGGATGCCGCGTCTAATGGGATGCAGCGCATGGTCGCCCGAGTTTCTTCCTTTATTTTTTCTTCACAGTCACTGCGACCGCACCAGCAGGCAAACGCAAACCCGTCCTCCACCGCCTTCTTGAACTCCTCATAGGTCTTGGTCTCGTGGGTATTGGCCCGCCGGAACGCCAGCGCCCGGTCAAACAGCGCCTGCTGGATCTCGCTGAGCAGCTTCTCGATCGTGTTCGGCAAATCCGCGAGCGGGGCGCTCGTCTTGCCTTCCTTGCCCGGACGATCCCGGCGCGCCAGCATGGCGGCCTGCTTGGCCACGTCCTTGGGCCCCAGTTCCACGCGCAGAGGCACTCCGCGCATTTCCCAATCGTTGAATTTCCAGCCGGGGCTGAAGCCTTCGCGTTCGTCCAGGGTGACGCGGAGATTCGCTTGCAGCAAGCGCGCTTTCAGCTCCTTCGCCGTCTTCAGCACCGTCGCCTTTTCTTCGTCCGTCTTAAAGATGGGCACGATCACTACTTGCGTCGGCGCAAGCTTCGGCGGCAATACCAACCCTTGGTCGTCGCCGTGAACCATGATGATGGCGCCAATGAACCGCGTCGAAAGTCCCCACGAGGTCGTCCAGCAATACTGCTGGACGCCATTTTGGTCGAGGTATTTCACGTCGAAAGCCTGCGCGAAGTTTTGTCCCAGGAAATGCGACGTGCCGGCCTGCAGCGCTTTGCCATCTCCCATCATGGCCTCAATGGCATAAGTGACATCGGCGCCCGCAAATTTCTCCGCTTCGGATTTTGCGCCGGGGATCACCGGAATCGCAGCATCATTCACCGCGAAATCGGTGTACACGTCGAGCATCTGCTTGGTCTCGTCTACAGCTTCCTCGCGGGTGGCGTGAGCCGTGTGCCCTTCCTGCCAATAGAATTCCAAGGTGCGCAAGAACAGCTTCGTGCGCAATTCCCAGCGCACCACGCTGTTCCACTGATTCATCAACACAGGCAAGTCGCGATAGGACTGAATCCACTTCGCCCACATGTGCCCGATGATGGTTTCCGAAGTCGGACGAACAATGAGAGGCTCGGCAAGTTCCTCACCGCCGCCAATCGTCACCACCGCCAGTTCGGGCGAAAAGCCTTCCACGTGGTGCTTTTCTTTTTCGATGAAACTCTTGGGGATAAGCAGTGGAAACGCCGCATTCTGGTGACCGGTAGCCTTGAACCGCCGGTCCAGGGCCTGCTGGATGTTTTCCCACAAGGCCCAGCCGTAGGGGCGCACAATCATGCACCCGCGCACCGGCGCGTAGTCGGCCAGTTGCGCCTTCAGCACCAGTTGGTTGTACCACTCGGAAAAATCTTCCGCCCGTGTCGGCAGCTTCTCGTCAGCCATGCGTCTTCCTGTCCGTCACCCCCACAATAGGTAAGCATTCGAGCGTAGCGGACACCCTCGCCCACTGTCAACGCGCATCGCGTAAGCTTTGGAATACAACTGTCCACTAATCAGAGTCGGTGGACGGCCACTCAAGTACAATCAAGTTAACTGCGCTCCCGGTTGCGGGTCCCTGATGAAACAACACCAATGGCGGCCAAGCAGTGCACTCAAAAAACGCAGAATCGAATATCTCGCTCGGATTGACGTGGCAGGGGTCGCGGCTATCTTTTTCTTCTTTGTTTTCATTTTCCTGGGGATGGTGGCTGTTCCCTACCATCCCAGGGCCGAGGCTGATCTAGCTCTGGCTTCTCACGCCAAAGCGATGCCCGGCGCCTTGAGAGAGGATGCTCTCGTTGTGACAGTTAGCAGAGACGCGACGGTCTTTTTCAAAGACCAGCATGCTACTGTGAACGATTTGCCCGAATTATTGCGCAAGTGCTATGAGAACGGTTCCGAACGAAAAGTCTTTCTAAAAGCCGACGCACGAGCGAAATATGGTGATGTTGCAGCAGTTGTCGACAAGATCCGAGTGGCAGGGATCGAAAAAGTCTGCTTCCTTGTCGAATGGCCGGCTCGTTCACCACAAGACTAGATGGAGCTGCCGAGGAACCACTCTTCGTCGGTCTCTTTCGAGTGGCTGCGGATCAGGAGTTCCGGGTCCTTCAGGGTGACGCGGCTGTAGGGCGCCACCGAGTGTGTCAGCCAGACGTTGCCGCCAATCACGCTGTGGTGGCCGATGCGCGTATCTCCGCCGAGAATCGTCGCGCCGGGATAAATCGTCACGTGATCCTCGATGTCCGGGTGGCGTTTGTTCGAGTGGCCGCGCACCAGTTCCCCGCCCGAATCGCGGCGGCTGGTGGGATTGAAAGCGCCCAGGGTCACGCCGTGATACATGGTCACGTGTTTCCCGATGGTGGCTGTCTCGCCAACTACCACGCCGGTTCCATGATCAATGAAAAACGACTCATCAATTGTCGCACCAGGATGGATATCGATTCCTGTTCGGCTATGCGCCAACTCCGTCATGATGCGCGGAAGATACGGCACCTTGAGGTTGTACAACTCATGCGCCAGCCGCTGCACAGTAATCGCTTCGATGCCCGGATAGCTCAACAGAATCTCTTCCAGGCCGCTGGCGGCGGGATCATTTTTCAACGCCGCCTTCAGGTCCGTCGCCAGCAGATGCGCCAACTGCGGCAGTTTGCCACGGATGGCACGCACAATCTCCTCGGCCGTTCGCAGCAGATCGTCAGGCGCTTTCTTGCCGCTGCAGCTCAAGTCAAAGCGGATTGCCCGGACTAGCTGTTCCGCCAGCCGCGCGTCCTGCTCCTCGAGCAAATGCGCAATGTGCGGGCTGGGCTCCGCAGCCGGCGCATAGTGCAACGGAAATAGCGCCTCCACATATCGCCGACAAAACTCGCTCACTTCCTCTTTCAGAGGCAGACGATACTCGCCCGCCAGGTCGCCGGCCAGACGAGCCTCCAGTGCGGAACGAAACTCCTTAGCCAGGCAGCCTAATTCGTTGTTTGGCGTTGTCATAGGAATTTACATTTCTGGGGATGAGCGGTGCAGGGAGCGACGCGTCACCCGTGCGCCCTTGCCCTGCACGTCAGTCTCATCGCAAATTTGGCGGCTCAGCCGATCCCCTCGAACAGCACGGTCGAAATATACCTCTCCCCGGAATCCGGCAGGACCGTGACAATCGTCTTCCCCGCAAACTCCGGCGACTTCGCTACGCGCGCGGCAACCGCAGCAGCAGCACCACAAGAAATTCCGCTCAGTATGCCCTCTTCGCGCGTGAGCCGCCTCGCGTATTCGACCGCTTCTTCATTGGTCACGAGTTCCACGCGGTCGACCATGCTTAAGTCCAGATTCTTCGGCACAAACCCCGCGCCAAGTCCCTGGATCTTGTGTGGAGAGGGAGTGAGCGGCTGCCCTGCCATGGTCTGCTTGATCACCGGACTGCTCACCGGTTCGACGGCAATCGTGGTGATCTTCTTGCCTTTCGTATGCTTGATGAACCGGCTCACGCCCGTCAGCGTTCCCCCTGTGCCGACTCCGCTGACCAGCACGTCGATTTGTCCATCGGTGTCATCCCAAATTTCCGGCCCGGTTGTCTTTTCGTGGATCTCTGGGTTTGCCGGATTATCGAACTGCTGCGGCAGAAAATAGTGCTGTTTATCAGACTCGTAAATTTCCGTGGCCTTCTTGATCGCGCCCTTCATTCCCTCGGGCCCGGGCGTAAGCACCAGTTTCGCGCCAAACGCGGCCAGCACTCTTCGCCGTTCCAAAGACATCGTCTCCGGCATCGTCAGCGTAATCGCATAACCGCGGGCCGACGCCACATACGCCAGCGCGATTCCCGTATTGCCGCTGGTCGGCTCCACAATCTCGATCCCCGGCTTCAGCACTCCGCGTTTCTCCGCATCCCAAATCATAGCGGCCCCGATGCGGTCCTTCACCGAGTACGCTGGATTTCTTCCTTCGATCTTCGCCAGCACCGTGGCCTTCGCGCCGTCGGTCACACGGTTCAATTTGATCAAAGGGGTGCTTCCAATACTCAGTGAGTTATCTGCGTAAGTGTTCGCCATGAGCAATCCTCGGTGAAGTAGATTTGCTGTATCGGGACAGCACATTAAGTATAGGGCTCCTTGGGGGATAACATGTCAGTCTACACGACGAGCCCTTACATTTTCCCCTCGCTGGAGCAGATGCCCCGCATTGCGGTTGGTTACGCACTCCGATAAAATTCCGCTTGAGGTGGAAATGCCCGAATCTGCCCGCAAACCGCGGATTGCCCTGGGCGCGGACCACGCCGGATTCCCCATCAAGGAGACCATCCGGCAATTTCTTGAAAATTCGGGCTATCCGCTCGAAGACCTGGGTACCTGGTCGGAAGAATCCGTCGACTATCCGGACTACGGCAAAACGGTGGGCGAGCGCGTGGCGAACCAGCAGGCGGACTACGGCATCGCCATTTGCGGCACCGGCATTGGCATGTCCATCGCCGCGAACAAAGTCCCCAAAATCCGCGCCGCCGTGGCTCACGATGTCACCACCGCCCGCCTGGCCCGCGAACACAACGATGCCAATGTCCTGGCCATGGGCGGCCGCGTCGTCAACGGCACGCAAGCGATTGAGATGGTCCAGACATTCTTGAGTACCCCGTTCCTCGGCGGACGCCACGCCCGCCGCGTCGAAAAAATTACGCAGATCGAATTGGAAGAGCGTGGGAAACAGTAAGAACGCGGAATGACAGGGAAATATTGAGTTGCAAGTTAGGAGAAGCCATGACCACGGAAGCGAATGAGCGAATGAAGCGGCCCTTGGAGGCAGTCGATCCTGAAATTGCGGCATTGCTGGCCGAGGAAGCCCGTCGCCAGGCCACCGGCCTGGAATTAATCCCCTCGGAGAATCTGGTCTCGGAAGCGGTCCTGGAGGCCATGGGCTCGATCTTCACCAACAAATATGCTGAGGGGTACCCCGGCAGGCGCTACTACGGCGGCTGTGAGTTCGCCGACAAAGTGGAGCAATTGGCCATCGACCGCGCGAGAGAATTGTTTGGTGCGGACCATGTCAACGTCCAGGCCCACTCTGGGACCTCCGCCAATGTGGCCGTATACATGTCCGTGCTGCAACCCGGGGACACCGTCCTCGGGATGGCTTTGCCCCACGGCGGCCACCTCACGCACGGTCACCCCTTGAACTTCTCCGGCCGCATGTACAAATTCATCGAATACCACGTGCGGCGGGACACCGAACAGATCGACTACGACGAAATCGAGCAATTGGCCCATCAACACAAGCCCAAAATGATCGTTGCCGGTGCCAGCGCCTATCCCCGCATCATCGATTTCGAGCGCATGGCCAAGATCGCCAAGTCTGTCGACGCCATCTATTTTGTGGATATGGCGCACATCGCGGGTCTCGTGGCCGCTGGACTACATCCGAGTCCCGTGCCTCATGCGGACATCGTCTCCACAACGACGCACAAAACCCTTCGCGGTCCTCGCGCCGGCCTGGTGATGTGCCGCGCCGCCTTTGCCAAGGAACTGGACAGGCTCACCTTCCCGGGCACGCAGGGTGGACCGCTCGTGCACACCATTGCCGCGAAGGCCGTCTGCCTCAAAGAAGCCATGGAACCCTCGTTCAAGGAGTACCAGAAACAGATTGTAGCCAACGCCAAGACCATGGCCGCTGCCGTTGCCAAGCAGGGACTTCGCTTGGTTTCGGGCGGCACGGACAATCATTTGTTTCTCATCGAAGTGCACTCGCGTGGCATCACCGGGAGCGACGCGGAAAAAGCGCTCGACCGCGCCGGCATTACCGTGAACAAGAATGCCATCCCCTTCGATCCTCTCCCGCCGATGAAAGCTGGCGGCATCCGTTTGGGCAGCCCATCCGTTACCACACGCGGCATGAAGGAACCCGAGATGGAGCTCATTGGCGGATGGATCGCGGAGATTATCACCCACATCGGCGATACGGCCTTGGAACAAAGAGTGCGTCAGCAGGTGACTGAACTCGCCGCCCGTTTCCCGATTTACGAATCGCGCCTCCGTGGCGCCGCCGCGCACGCTCGCATCTAACTCCGCACTGCGTGCCCATGTAGCCTAGGCTTCAGCCTGGCGCACCACTGAACAATCCACTGGCTGTCTTGCTATTTATGAGACAGCCTCTGGTTACTCGACCATTTCTCCGCCCGTTCGCACTGTAGGGTATCCTCGGTTTAGGGGTGCCCGGCGCCTCGCCGGCAAGCAAGCATGCGCACAAAGCAAACGGATCTGCCGGACATTGTCCAGGCCACGGCGGATTTTGAGAAATGGGCCGCGCGCCACGTCAATCTCATCCGCTCCGACGTCCGTCTCAAGCACAGCCTCATGGCGCAAGCGCCCTTCCCATTCTTCCGCGCCACGTTCTATCGCTGGGCCCAGTGGTGGCCTCTGCTCTGTCCCGAACTCGCGCATGCTCCGCGAGTGCTGGCAGTTGGCGATCTGCACGTGGAGAACTTCGGAACCTGGCGCGACCTCGAGGGGCGGCTTATCTGGGGTGTGAATGATTTCGACGAAGCCTGGCCTGCGGCTTACACCGTCGACCTGGTTCGCCTGCTCACCAGCGCCTACCTGGCCATCGATGCGGACCATCTGTCCCTCACTCGCAAGGAAGCCCGCCAGGCGATCGAACAGGGCTACCGCGATTCCCTCGCCAAGGGCGGCGGTCCCTTCATCCTTGCCGAGCATCACAAATGGCTCCGCCTCGTCGCGCTCAACAAACTCCGTGATCCAGTCATCTTCTGGAAGAAAATCCTCGCCTGCCCGAAATACAAGGGCCAACTGCCCAAGGATGTCTGGATACTGATCCACGGTTCCATGCCGTTTCGCACCGTGAATTATGAGTTGAAGGTGCGCGTCGCCGGATTGGGCAGCCTTGGCCATCCGCGCGTGCTGGCTCTGGCCACCTGGGACGGCGCTCACATCGTTCGTGAAGCCAAGCAACTCACCCCTTCAGCCTGGATTTGGGCGCGCCATCTGCACCCCTCCAAAATCCTGAGCCGCAAACTCGTGGAAACCTCTGTCCGCATCCTTGACCCGCATGTGCATTTCGCCGAGCACTGGCTGGTCCGCCGCCTCGCTCCCGATTGCTGCCACATTGAAATCCAGTCCCTTCCCGAAGAGCGCAATGAGGAACGCCTTGCTTACTGCATGGGCTGGGAAACAGCCAACATTCACCTGGGCAGCCGCAAAGCGATTCCCGCGGTCCGGCGCGACCTCGCGCATCGCAGGAACAACTGGTTGCACAAAGCCGCCAAGACTATGTTCAAGGCCACTCTCGACGACTGGAAACTCTGGCGCCGCGCCTGGGGCCGCCGCGCTGCTAAGAAGTAAAAGCTCGTTTCCAGTGCTCGTTCACTGCAGCCATCTGCTCTGTCTTTGTCCATTCGCGTGCGCTCCAAAAATTGTCTAGATCGAAAAGACCTTGGCCAAAGACTGTCCCACCGGGCAGTAGATTCGCGCATTTCGAACTCGTAGCTTTGCTTTGACCGAGAAATGCCTGCTCCTGCTCCATCTCGTTCACCCTCAGCGCTGTCGCGGCGACTTCCGGCTGCACTTCGCTGCCTTTCCAGGAGTAGCCTGCTTCCCGGTGGAGTCCTCCAACATCACGAGGTGGGAACATGATGGATACGGAAGCCTTCCGCGAATTCAAAACGGGCCTCAATTTCCTCCGCGACAACTATGCCACCCGCGCGCTTGAACACATTCAACGCGCTTCGGATCTGGAGAAAAACAACCCTTACTATATGTCCTATCTGGGTGTGGCTCTGGCACGCACGCAGCAGAAGTGGGCCGATGCGGAGCGCTTGTGTGACACGGCCGTGCGCCTGAAGCGCAATCAAGCCCAGCTCTACCTCAACCTCGCGGAGGTCTACATGGCCTCTGGCCGCAAGGAGGATGCTCGCGACGCCCTGATCGCCGGCATGAAATACGCTCGCCGCGACATCCGCCTCAACATCGCCATGGCCAAGCTCACCACCAGGCGCTCCCCCATTTTCTCTTTTCTTGAACGCAAGCATCCTCTGAACCGGCATTTCGGGATGTTGCGCCACAAGACGCTTCACGCCTTCGGCCGCTCCTGAGCGACATCGAGTTTCCCCAACCCCCCAAACGCAAGAAGGGCGGGTGGCCAAAAGCCATCCGCCCTTTTTGTTTCTTTCGAAGATTTAATTCAACGCATCACGCGGCTTACTTTCGCTGATGCGAAGAACCCACCGCAAACCCGCCCTGAAACCCAATCTCCATCAGAATCTTGAATCCAATGCCGAACAAGCCGTTCGGCATTGGGTCGCGCCGCACCACCTCGGCGAGATACTCCCGCGTCATGGCTGCCGGTTCCTTGGAGTAGGGCATGGACACAAAGAGACGCATGCCCACTTCGTAGCCGGGCTCGCTGGAGTGGAAAAATACGCCTGTCCGCGAAACACTGACCGTGCCGCGAATGTCGTCAAAATCGGGACGTTCCGGGTCCGATGGCCGGATGCGCATCAGTTGATTGATTTTGCAGCGACGGCTGCCGCGCCGCTCGGGCCTGGCCGGGCGCGCTGGATTTCCATCTTTGGGAGGATTTGCTTTCACGATGTGCTCGAGAGGGGATCCCATTACCTTTCACCTTTCCCAATACAACCTGCTATCTCCTTTTGGGAGAAGGTTAATCGGCCTGCGCCATAAAACCCATAGTCAGGCCGTTCTCGGAGATTAGTTGACCGTCCCGCCTTCATCGTAGTACGAAAGTACCAGCAGGCCAAGACCTGCCTGAGGAAAACGCCCGAATCCCTACCGGATGGGTGACTTGCCCGTGGCTTTTGTGCATTCTCTTGGGGAACTCTCCCTCGAAAAAGGTACCTATGCTCAAGCGATTCAAGGATTTGACAGAACGTGAGATTCTCGCCCTGGCCATCACCAGCGAAGAGGAAGACGGACGTATCTATGGCGAATTCGCTGATGCTCTTCGGGAGTCCTACCCCGCCACTTCCGAAATGTTTGAGGAGATGCGGAAGGATGAAGCCGGCCACCGCGACCGTCTCCTGGAATTGTTTCACGAACGTTTTGGCGATCATATCCCGCCCATCCGCCGCGAGGACGTGCGCGGCTTCCTGCAGCGCCGCCCCGTTTGGATGACCCGCCCTCTCGGCGTGAAAGTCGCACGCCGTCAGGCGGAAATCATGGAGATGGAGGCAAGCCGCTTCTACTCCCGCGCCGCAAGTCGCACCACCGATGTGCACATTCGCGAGCTGCTCAATATGCTTGCGGACGAAGAGCGCAAACACATCCGCGCAGCAAGTGAATATGAAGAGAAGCATCTCACCGAAACGGCCAAGTCCGAGGAGGAGGAGTCTCACAAGCGCCTTTTCGTCCTTCAGTTCGTGCAGCCAGGCCTCGCCGGATTGATGGATGGCTCAGTTTCCACGCTTGCTCCCTTGTTCGCCGCCGCCTTTGCCACCCAGAAAAGTTGGGACGCCTTTCTCGTTGGGCTCGCTGCCAGTGTCGGCGCGGGAATTTCCATGGGCTTTGCCGAATCGCTCTCCGACGATGGTTCGCTCACGGGCCGTGGATCGCCCTGGATTCGCGGCACCGTCACGGGGTTGATGACCACTGCCGGAGGACTGGGACATACTCTTCCGTTCTTGATCCCCGAATTTCGCGTCGCCACTCTTGTTGCTGTTATCATTGTGGCCATCGAACTTGCCGTCATCAGCTACATCCGTCACCGTTACATGGATACTCCCTTCCTGCAGGCCGCCTTCCAGGTAATTGTCGGCGGTGTGCTGGTCTTTCTCACAGGCTGGCTCATCGGCAGTTCCTGAGCGAGATTTCTCCATGGACTCAAAGCCTAGCCCTCTTCATTCGATTGTCACTGTTGCCGCTGTGCTGGCTTCGGCCCTGGCTTTCTTTTTTGGCGAAGGGCTGCATCCGATCTGGTGGCTCGTCTGGTTGGCCCCGCTCCCGCTATTGCTGATCGCGCCTCCGCTTTCCCTGAGAACGGTTCTCATCGTTTCGTGTCTGGCAGCGGCAGCTGGCCAGTTGGGTCTTTGGCCCTACTTCCGGGAGGCTCCCATACTCATTTCGCTGCTGGTAATCGTGGTTCCCGGCATCGTTTTTGCCTTCGCCGTCCTTCTATTCCGCCGATGCGTCCTTCATGAGAGGCTCCTGCAGGCCGCAATCNGTCTGGTTGGCCCCGCTCCCGCTATTGCTGATCGCGCCTCGGCTTCCCCTCAGAACGGTTCTAATCGTCTCGTGTCTGGCAGCGGGAGCTGGCCAGTTAGGTCTCTGGCCTTACTTCCGGGAGGCTCCTATATTGATTTCGCTGCTGGCAATTCTGGTTCCCGGCATCGTTTTTGCCCTCGCCGTCCTTCTATTCCGCCGGCGCGTCCTTCGGGAAAGACTCCTGCAGGCGGCAATCATTTTCCCTTCGTTCTGGGTCACTTATGAGTATCTTCTGGCGATGTTCTCTCCACACAGCACCGCTTTCAATCTGGGATATACCCAGATGAACTTTCTCCCCATTCTCCAGATCGCCTCGCTCACCGGTATATGGGGCATAAGTTTCTCCCTGCTATTGTTCCCTGCCACATTAGCGGCGCTATGGACGATACCGGGCCAGGCACGGCAGAAAAAACTTCTGGCTGCCGGTGCGGGCGTGTTCCTCCTCGCAGTTCTCGGCTTTGGCGAATGGCGGCTGCACTCGCCAGTAACGGCCAATTCCGTGAAAGTGGCTCTCATCGCCTCAGATCTTCCCCAAAATACCCTGCCTACAACCCAGGAAGATAGCATGCGGCTATTACATGACTACGCGAATGAGGTAGACAAGGTCTCGTCCCAGCAACCCATGGCCATTGTTCTTCCCGAAAAAATCGGGGTTATTCGTGAGTCTTATTTGGACTCGGCTGACTCGCTGCTGGCTTCCTCTGCCTCCCACACGCACGCCGTCCTGGTTGTGGGCCTCATCCGTCGCGACCCGCACGGTTTGTGGAATGAGGCCCGCGTGTACTTGCCGGAAGGCGGCGCGCCGCTCACTTATGAAAAGCACCACATGCTTCCGCCTTTCGAATCCCAATTCACTGTAGGCACGTCGAGAACAATCCTCCATGAGCCTTCGGGAACCTGGGGCATAACCATTTGCAAAGATATGGACTTCCCGCAGCTAAGTCGCGAATATGCCAGGGAAGGAACGGCGCTGCTGCTCGTGCCGGCGTGGGACTTCGATTTCGATGGCTGGCTACATGGCCGTATGGCCATTCTGCGGGGCGTGGAAGATGGATTCAGCATCGCTCGTGCGCCACGACACGGGATTCTGACCATCACCGATGATCGCGGCCGCGTGCTTGCCGAACGCGGCACGAATTCCGCACCCTTCGCGACCCTCGTGGCGACCATTCCGGTTGCTCATCATGTCACCCTCTACTCCCGCTGGGGAGATTGGTTCGCCTGGCTTTGCATCTTGCTTTTCCTCGCGTCGCTCTTTCTTCCTCGCAAGGCTGAGCCTCCCGCCGGTCAGTAAGGCATCGCTGCCAGAGAAGTAGTGCTTTGCGCGGACAGTCCGAAATCCGGACACCCCGCCTTGCATGCAAATTTTGAGTTCCGCGCAACACAAATTGCGCACATTCTTCTTACGAAAATCTTATACCCTTCCGCATAGCATGTTTAAACGTAAGCCGAAGCTCTACTCGTATCCATGAAAAACCGTTGGCCGTTGCCAAAACATTTCCGTGTGCTGCAGTGTGTGTTGTTGGCAACACTCTCCGCGACGGGACAAAAAGCTCTCGCGCAGGCGTCTGACGGCAACTCCGCTCTCCCGGACAGCACGAGTGTCGCTCCCGGTCCCGTGGAGCGTCCAACCAACGAAAACGGAGGATTCTTCTCCAGACTTGCCAAAGCGTATTTAGACGACTGGAGGGGCACCTCTGCCGACACGCCCGACCCGCCGCGTCGCGGTTATCCCGCTCCTGTTTCCTCTCCGCCCTATCCCTTTTCTGATTGGCCGTACGGCGGCTCCCCCGTACTCGGCGCGCCCGACACCAACGTGGGGCCCCTCATGACTGCCCTGTACGCAGGCGAAAGCGGCAAAGCCTGGGAAAACAGCCGCATCAAGGTCTACGGCTGGGTCAATGCCGGATTTAACCTCAGCACTTCGCACGCCCACTACGGGAACGCACCGGCCTCTTATTACATCCAGCCAAACTCCTTGCAATTGGACCAGACCGCGCTGTACATCGAACGCGTTCCCGACACCGTGCAGGCCGACCATTTCGATTGGGGCTTCCGCCTAACGCAGTTGTACGGCCTCGACTACCGCTTCACCACCGCAAAGGGATATCTCAGCCAGCAACTGCTCCAGAGCAACAAAAATTACGGCTACGATCCCGTGATGGCCTACGTCGACCTCTTCTGGGGTCAAATTGCCCACGGCATGAACATTCGCATCGGCCGTTACATCTCGCTGCCGGATGTCGAAGCTCAACTCGCCCCGGATAATTACACCTACAGCCACTCGATTCTGTACACCTACGATGCCTACACGCAGACCGGCATTAACGTCACCACCCGACTTAACGATCACTGGATGGTGCAGGTTGGTTTATCAGCGGGCAATGACGTGGCGCCCTGGGTCGGCGAACCCAACGCAAAACCCACTTTCAACGTCTGTGTCGGCTACACCTGGTCCCAAGGCCGCGACAACCTCTACGTTTGCGACAACTCCGCCAACTCCGGCAAGTACGCCTACAACAACCTGCAGGCCTACTACGCCACCTGGTATCACAAATTCGGCAACTCTTCCTGGCACACTGCCACGGAATCCTGGTACATGTGGGAGAAAAATGTCCCCAATGTAAATAATCCCAGTGCGGCGCCCCTCTTGATCACCGCCGCAAACGGTGCGATTTGCGATTCCGTCAGCGAGTTGATGTGTTATGCCCCAGAGTGGGCGGTCGTGAACTACGTCGAAAAGCAATTCTCGAAGAAGGATTACCTGACGATCCGCAATGAGTATTTCAACGACATCAAAGGCCAGCGCACCGGTTTCCGCACACAATATTCCGAACATCTCCTCGGCTACGGACACTGGCTCGGCAGCTCGATTCTGATCCGCCCCGAATTGCGCTTCGAACACGCCTACGACGGTCCGGCCTACAACCTGGGAACAAAGAAATCCCAACTCGTTTTTGCCAGCGACGTAATCTTTCACTTTTAGCCCTGCTACACCCTCCACATCCTCCCAAAGCTGTCATCCCGAGCGGAGCAGGCCGACTCTTTCTTGCGTGCCATCGTTTGGTTATCCCAAGCGAAGCGAATGCTGCGTCGGCCCGCAGCCGAGGGAATCCACTTCAGCTTCGGAATTCAGGCTAATCAGTCTGTGCAGGCGCATGCGCCGGAGCCGGGTGCCGCGCGAAGGTGCGGCGCAGGAAGGACTGCAAGCGGTCCATATAGATGTACACCACCGGCGTCGTGAATAGCGTCAGCATCTGGCTGAGGATCAACCCGCCGACAATGGTAATGCCCAGCGGCCTCCGCAGTTCTGACCCCACACCTGTGCCGACCGCCAGCGGCAGGGCCCCCAGCAGCGCCGCCATCGTGGTCATCATGATCGGCCGGAACCGCAGCAGCGCCGCCTTGTAGATCGCTTCCTCGGGCGTTTTCTGCTCCTCGCGTTCCGTCTGCACCGCGAAGTCGATCATCAAGATGGCATTCTTCTTCACGATGCCGATCAGCAGAATAATCCCAATCAACGCAATAATGCTCAGGTCCATCCTTCTGAGTTGCAGGGCCAGCAGCGCGCCGATGCCCGCCGAAGGAATCGTGGAAAGAATGGTGATCGGATGAATGTAGCTCTCGTACAGGATGCCGAGCACGATGTACACGGCCGCCAGTGCCGCCAGAATCAACATCGGCTGATTGGAGAGCGACTCCTGGAACGCCTGCGCCGTCCCCTGAAAAGTGGCGTGCACGCTGCTGGGAATTCCCAATTCTCGGCGCGCCTGCTCGATGTGTTCCACCGCCGGGCCAAGCGAGAAGCCCGGCGCGACATTGAACGAAATCGTGATCGCCGGGAATATCCCCTGGTGGTTCACGGACAATGCCGTGTTCGAATGTTCGTAGTGGGAGAACGCGCTCATCGGCACCAGCTTCCCGCTGCTCGCGGGCACATAGATGTACTTCAATGCTTCGGGACTTTGCTGAAATTCCGGAGCCACTTCCATCACCACGTGATATTGATTAAGCCCTTTGTAAATGTTGGAGACTTGTCTCTGCCCGAAGGAATCGTTCAGTGCATTGTCGATATCTTGGACCGAAACGCCGAGCCGCCCGGCCGTGTCCCGGTCAATCGCTAGATAGGACTGCAGCCCTCTGTTCTGTTCATCCGAATTGACGTCCCGCAGCTCCGGAATTGTCTTCATCCGCCCCATGATGATGGGCGCCCAGTGATACAAGTCCTCCAGGTTGTCGGCTTGCAGGGTGTACTGATATTGCGCCGCGCTGAATCGCCCTCCGACGGTGACGTCCTGCGCCGACTGCATGTACAGCGCAGCCCCCGGTATATTCGCGGTCTTGTCTCGGAGCCGTGCGATGACTTCGTCCGAATTGATTTTCCGTTCGCTCAAGGGCTTCAGCGATGCAAACATGCGCGCCGTACTCGTGCCATTTCCGCCGCCCGTGAACGAGGTGACGCTATCGATGGCCGGGTCTTCCATGACAATTCTCTGGAACTCCCGCATCTTCCGGGACATCTCCTCGAACGAGGTGTCCTGGTCTGCCATGATCGTGCCCCAGATCCTCCCGGTATCCTGCTGCGGAAAAAATCCCTTATTCACGCTCTTGAACATGTACACGCTCAGCCCCGCGGTAAAGATGGTCACGCACAGGATCAGGAACTCGTGCCGCAGCACCCACACCAGGGCATGATCGTAGCCCCGCAGCATATTGTTGAAAGCGCCTTCCGACAGCCGGTAGAAAAACCCGTGTTTCTTCTTGTCATCGTGCTTCAGGAACCGCGCGCACATCATCGGCGTGGTGGTCAGCGACACAAACAAGGACACCAGGATCGCCACGCTCAACGTCACCGCAAACTCCCGGAACAACCGCCCCACCAGCCCGCTCATCATCAGGATGGGGATGAACACCGCCACCAGCGAGGCGCTCATCGACAACACCGTGAACCCGATCTCGCTCGCTCCTTTCATCGTCGCCGCGTAGGCCGGCAGCCCGTTTTCCATGTGCCGCGTAATGTTTTCGAGCACCACGATGGCGTCGTCCACCACGAAACCCGTGCAGATCGTTAACGCCATCAGCGAGAGGTTGTCCAGCGAGTAGCCGCACAGGTACATCACGCCGAAGGTTCCCACCAGGGAGAGCGGCACTGCCACGCTGGGAATCAGCGTGGCCCAGTAGTTCCTCAAGAAGGCGAAAACCACCAGGATCACCAGAATGATCGAAATGGTCATGGTGCGTTCCACTTCGCGCACCGAAGCTCGAATGACCACCGTGCGGTCGATGATCACGTCCAATTTCAGAGAGGGCGAAATCGACGCGCGCAGCCAAGGCAAAGTGGCTTTTACCCGGTCCGCCGTTTCGATCATGTTCGCGCCCGGTTGACGGAAGATCCCGATAATCACCCCCGCAGTTCCGTTGGTCAGGCCCAGATTGCGGATGTCCTCTACCGAGTCCCACACCTTGGCCACGTCCGCCAGCCGCACTGGCGCTCCTGCGTGACCCGCCACAATCAGCGGCTTGTACTCCACAGCTTTGAACAGTTGGTCCGTGTCGGAAAGCGTCCACGCGCGATCCGCGTTCGAGAGCGATCCCTTGGCCAAGTTCGAGTTTGCCGATTGCAACGCCTTCCGCACCGTTTCCAGGCTAATGCCGTAGCTGTTCAACTGCTGTGGGTTGACCTCCACGCGCACGGCTGGCCGCGACGCACCCCAGGTAAATACCTGACCGACACCTTCGATCTGCGCGATTTTCTGCGCCAGAATCGAGTCTGACGCGTCATAGATTTGGCCGATTGGAATTGTGTCGGAGGTCAGCGAAAGGATGATTACCGGGGAGTCCGCCGAATTCACCTTGCGGTAGGTTGGCTGTGATGGCAGGTCCGACGGCAGTTGGCTGCGCGCCGCATTGATGGCTGCCTCCACGTCGCGCGCCGCCGCATTGATGTCCCGGCTCAAGTCAAACTGCAGCGCGATTCCGGTGCTGCCCAGCGTGGAACTCGAGGTCATCTGCGTAACGCCGGCGATTCGTCCGAATTGCCGTTCCAGCGGCGTGGCCACTGCCGATGCCATGGTCTCCGGACTGGCTCCAGGCAGGCTGGCGCCTACGCCGATCGTTGGAAGGTCA